>OGIK01000002.1_pt1 | contig 291535 bp, 215 predicted proteins | sample 1571781 | NCBI WGS metagenome assembly OGIK01 (sample SAMEA2581956, study PRJEB24529) | metagenome | biome: Human gut stool | place: China | collected 2011
TATACGGCAAGCTTTGTACTCTCTTGCCACGGTTTCTTGTAGTTACTCATTACCTATCTGGTAAGAAACTATAAACAAACGAATTATACTAAAAAAACGTGTTTTTAAACGTTCGTCTATTTGAACACTATTTTTGTATTCATTTTTTCAGTATCGAAACATAAAAGCAGACAGATAAAAAAGAGATTTTTATCCATAGATATCTATCTAGAAATTAATATATTAAGGTAGAAAGGCAAGAGTGCAAATCTTTTTTTTAATTAAACATTTTGCTATTATGAAAATACCCCTTATCTTTGCGTTCAAATAGACGAACGTTTTTTGAAACATCTCTCCTTAAACAAATTATCTCACTATAAGCCAACAGCTTACCTCCAAAAAGAAATTAAACTCCACAATTTATCTTATATTTGTAAGTTTACTAAATTTTTCGTCCATACCTTTGCAACATTTTATACAAATAAAAATCACTAAAATTAAAAAGATTATGAACTACGAAAACAAACAACAAGAAGAAAAAAAAAGAATTCAAAAAAAACAAAACGGGCAACAAGCAAATCTCTGACAATAGAGACCTTAAGTCAAACAGAGGACGAAAAAAGGAGAAACCCATACAAGGGATTGTTTTGAAACACTACGAATGCTTAAAGCTACTAATCACACTCTATCAAGATGGGGCAATGGGTATAAAAAAGGAGACATCACAAATTGCATTAGCACGATATATAGACGACAAAAAACTATTAGGGAATATTCGAAATGGAATATTCATTCCATTGAAGTTCAGCACTATTCTAAAGGAAACAAACACCATCTGGAACGAAATGCTACGAGATAAATCCATTGGCATAAAATAGACAAGAAAACACACCATGAATTATTATACTCCAACCTAATCGGCAAACACTCTACCTTCGGGCCGACAAACAATTTATAAACTTTAAAATCATTATAATATGAAGAAGTTGAAAAGCCCGGCGTCACAAAGTGAAGCCATGAAACTGAGATGGAAAAAACGGATCGTCTTCGAGAAAGGATACACCGAGTCGTGCGCCGAATGGATGGCAGAACGACTTGAAACACTCCTGGACCATATGCAATATGGACATGCGACGGTAGCTTACCGAAAACAAAACGGGAGTTTCCAACTGGTGAAAGCAACATTGATTTACTACGAAGCGGAGTTCCGTAAGAAGTATGATCCCACAAAAATAGAAGGCGCAGTAGTCTACTGGAATGTGGACGAACAGCGATGGACGACATTCCAGGTGGAGAACTTCATGGAGTGGAGACCGATCGCATAGGGCGTCACCACAGATTACACGGATTTTCACGGATGAATTATTTATACTTTGAGGAATCAAGTGAAAACGTCTTTGGAAATCCGGAGTAATTTGTGGTAAATGTATGATTGAAAGTACAAACAACTAATCTAAAAAAACAAATATGGCAATAGCATACGACGGGATCAATTATTTTCCGGTGGGCGTAAACTTCATGGAAGAGAACGCAATGGAAGTGATAGAAGCAAAATATGGAATAAAAGGGTCGGCAATTGTGCTGAAACTGATGTGTAAGATTTACAAAGAGGGATACTACATACGATGGGATGAAGAACAATGCCTGATTTTCGCAAACAAGGCAGGAAGAGAGATGCAGGCAGAAGAGGTGCAGGGGATCATCGAGATTCTGTTCACCAAAGGAATACTGGACAGAAACAGTTATCAGGAAAACGGAATACTGACTTCGGAAAGTATACAGAAAGTATGGATGGAAGCGACAAAGCGAAGGAAAAGAGAGTTGTCGGAGCTCCCTTACCTGATGGTGAAACCGGAAAAAGAAAATGGAAAAGCCGACACTCCCCCGGCACTACAAGAAATTCAGCAACCAGAGCTGTTCAAAAAGGAAAAAACACCTGTTAACCCGAAAAATGTAGTACATCATGTAGCCGTTGACGCAAAAAATGCATGCAATTCCGGACAAAGTAAAGTAAAAGAAAAGAAAGCAGAGGAAAATAAAGAATTTCCCCCCTCAGCTCCCCCCAAAGGGGAGGGAGAAGAGCGGAAGGGGGATTCTGCTTATCTCCCGATACCGGGATACGCCTTCAATACAATGACGCACAATTACTCGGGACTGATGGACACGCTAAAGAGATTGAGCATTACCGACACCGGGGAAGTAAACTCCATACTCAGGCTGTCGGACTATGGGAGGAAGGGAACGACGGTATGGAAACTGATTGCCAACACTTGCTGGAGCGACATCGGAGCCAAAGGAAGATACCTGATAGCGGCGCTAAACAAGACGAAAAGAAGGTAGCAGAGAGTGTCAGTCCCCTATTTGTAGTTGACAAAAAAGCAAATATACAGGCTTTTGACCAGAAAGGGATTCAGCGAAACAAAGAAGTAAAAAGTGTGCTTAACGAACTAAAACACAGTGTTTTTAAAGCACAAGATTTCTCTCGCCCAAAGCTTTGTTTTAACGCTACGTTAAAGCTTGTTCTTTAAATGCAAATAGCAAGTGTTTTCAATGCAAAAGGCTTGTTATTTGCACACAAGAATAAAATAACGGAGAAATGGCGTTAACAATGTTAATTGAGGGCCAGTATTCTCACATAAAATTATACCAGTTTCTTTTTCTTCCTGTAGTTTTCACGAAACTCTTTGGGCGAACATTCTTTCTTTTTCTTGAAGATCCGATTGAAATTAGAAAGATTATTAAACCCGCATTCATAACAGATTTCAGCAATAGACATAGTAGAATCAACCAGCAGGCGGGCAGCAAACCCCAAACGAATGTCAATGATATAGTCCGAAAGATTCTTACCGGTACGCAATTTAAAGAAGCGACTGAAAGATACCGGAGTCATTCCTACCATATCGGCCAGCTGATTCAGGCGGATCTCTTCTTGATAATGGGCATTAATATATTCCTGCACTTTCTGCACACGGCGGCTATCCGAATGAATGCCGATTTTCGCGAAGGAAGAACTTGACAACGTACGGGCCTCTTCATTGAAAAGTGACAGTTCATAAAGTATGGTCAAGAACTTGATGACAGCATAAAACCCTTGTTTCTCAGATGCCAGCGTATCGAGAAGGGGATAAATTTTCAGGATGGCGGACATCGGAAAACAAAGACCTTTCTGAGCTTTCTCAAGCATATCACGAATAGAATCGAACTGATTCTTATTGATAAAACTTTTGAAGAAAAGATCGGAAGAGAACTGAATCGTTATTTCACGGATCTCTTTCGAATGACAATCATGTTGTTCCCAGACATGTTCCAGATCCTTTCCGGTAATCAGAACCAAATCATAATCACTGATCACTTCTGCCGAATCACCGACGATCCGTCGCACACCGGCTGCTTTCTCCGTAAAGTTCAACTCAAATTCGGCATGATTGTGAATGGGATAAGTAAACTCCGTTTTATACCGTTCGGCAATGTAGAAACAATCCTTATCGGACAGCGGAGTGATCTCCCGAATAATGTTGCTTTGTAGTGCATTCATAGCTAATATAGTATTATTAGCCACAAATATAACACACTTTTTTAATTTCTTCTATTCCACTCCCGAAAATCTTCTCCCGTAGGATTCTGGAATACGCGCAAACCAAATTCCGGAACAATGGCAAGCAGATGATCGAATACATCGGCCTGAATTCCTTCGTAAGGTACCCACTCTTTCACAGCAGAAAAAAAGTAAAGTTCGACCGGAATACCTTGTTCGGTGGGCTGAAGATACCGTACCATACAAGTGAGGTTCTTATTGACATCGGGAAGACTTTTCAAGTAGTTGGTCAGATAGGCACGGAATACTCCGAGATTGGTCTGGCGTCGCCCATTGACCAAAATAGAGTTGTCTATGTGATGTTCTTTATTATACTCTTTCACCACCTGCTCGGTCTGCTCCACATAATCGGTCAACAATTGGATTTTCTTATATTTAGCCAACATTTCGGGGGTACAGAATCTTACACTGTTCATATCGATATTGATAGAACGCTTCACACGCCGTCCACCGGACTCTTGCATACCCCGCCAATTCTGAAAAGAATCGCTGACCAGCAGATAGGGAGGGATGGTAGTGATGGTATTGTCCCAATTGCGCACCTTCACCGTATTGAGCGTCACTTCAATCACCGTACCGTCGGCTCCGTATTTGGGCATAGCAATCCAGTCACCTACTTTCAGCATATTATTTGCAGAAAGTTGAATGCCGGACACAAATCCCATGATACTGTCTTTAAACACCAACATCAGGATGGCAGCCGAAGCACCAAGCCCGGTGAGCAATACCATCGGAGATTTATCTATCAATACACTGATAACAACAATTCCTCCAATGAAAAATAGTATCACTTGTGCTGTTTGCAACAAACCTTTCAATGGTCGATCACGAAACTGTTCTCGCTCACTGTATACATGATAAACAGCCGACAGAAATGCACTGATAAAACGCAGAAAAACCGCAATGATATAAATCATGCAGATACGACGGATAAAATCGAGGGCACTTACATTCGGAATAGCCAAAGGAATCAACACATAAATAATGATGGGGGGGACAAGATGACTGAGGTAAATCAAAACTTTACGGTCGAACACAATATCATCCCAGGTTGCTTTGGTCTTTTTCACTAGTTTGGCAACTACTCTTAAAAGAATGTTACGACAAATAAGATCGGCTAAAAAGGCAATGCCAATAATCAGTACCAGTGTCATAATGGGACCTACTTCACTGGAGTCAAATCCCCAGGAAACGAATAAGTCATTTATTTTTTCGGTTATCTGTTCCATATAAAAACTCTTTTATGTCTTCTTTCAACCATTGATAAAGGTATAAATCTTTGTAAGCACTATTTTTGCGAAGCATTACCTCCACATTGACCTGACTGTTTTGATAACAAGTCAGTTCATTATGAAATTGTTCGTCATGTTCCGCCAATTTTTTGATTTCTTGTTCCCGTTCGCGTCGCAGGGCTGTACAAACGGGAGTCAATACTTTCATCACGACATTGTCCATGATGTGATGCCCCTGAATAAACAGATATGTTGTATCAGGAAGCACTCCAAGTTCTTTTAATTCGACCGATAACTTATCGACCTCTTCGATACCTTGTGGAAAACGCGTGGATAACTCAGAAAGTTTAGACGTTACCGAACGCCTCACTGCCTCCAAAGAACGTTCCGGATGCCTCAAGCTGACATCGTGCAAACGAACACAGGCATTAAATTCACTCATAGTAAACGTATAAGTATCATGACGACGATAAAACCAGACAGACCACAGGAAAAGCGGATAAGCAATCTGAGAGTATCGTTTCATAAACTCATTGAAGTCAATCAGGTGTCTGTCGTTCAAAGTGGCTTGCACACAGACCTCATGCAAGCTATCGGCATAACAATGATAGTTTTCAATAGCATAAGCATAGGTCTGAAAAATATATCTATTACGATTAATTTTACGTGAAGTAGCAGTAGCTCCTTGCAACAAAAAGTCATAATCGCTATCCACACAGGCAATCAGACTTTTGCCTAACTCGGCCGTATTAAGGGTATTCATCAGTACCATTTTCTTGCCTTTAGCCAAGGATGTAGCCGAAGGAAGCATCACCTGAAAATAATGTTCTTCGTCCTCAAACTCCTCAAGCAGTGTACGCCAGAAAGCTACATCGTCATAACTCTCAACATAAGCTACAATCCGGCGGCGCGCCTTTTTAGAGTATAACTTATGAGCAGCATTGAAATAGGAAGAAGTCAGATTGTCTTTGAGACTGATTGCCATAGGTCGTGTTTTAGTTAAATGCTACTTATAGCTGGTTGCAATATCACTTACTTCGGTCACAGCATCGAGCCATCCTTCCATGATCACTGCAGGAGAATGTGTCGTTAGTATAATCTGCACATTCGGATTCAGTTCACGGATCATCGATATCAGCTTTTGCTGCCATTCGATATGCAAAGAAGCTTCGGGCTCGTCCATGAACAATACGCAATGGGCATTATCCTGTACAAGTACAGTAAGCAGAATAACTAACATCTGCTTTTCACCGGAAGAAAGTTTATAAGGAAACAGAAGTTCACCATCCTGATAGAAAGCAATATCATTGCGTCTACGGTCTATTTTTTTACGGGTATAGCTGAACAGTTCGTCAACCATGTCTTGAAAACGACGTTTAGCAATGGAAAGCGTGGCTGCTTTACTACGTTCTTCCTCGTTATTGCTGCTCAACAGCTCAATCATCTTATTGCCTATATTGACTTGATAATCCAGATAACGGCGCTGCAACAGATAGAGTTGCCAGTCGAGTTCGGACTTTACATTCTTATCTGCCATACGGGCTGTGAAATCCCCCATAATAAGCGGACGATCGTAACTACGGATAACATCATAAGGAATGTAAGTAGCTTCGGGATTGTCGAAAAAGATATGTACTCCGTTTTTTTCATCACTCTTCACTTCACCCGACAGTTGCTCGAGATACCCGACCGATCGATTCAGGATAGTGGTTTTTCCAACTCCATTGATTCCGGATAGTATATTGACATCCGGACGAAGGTCCCAGACTATATTGAAACGGTCCCATAATCCGTCTATTTCAATTCGTTTGATATAATTGGCTGATAGTTCCATAAATGGTTGCATTTAAATTAAACAAATATAGAAAATTCAAACGATAAATTGGTTACTTTTGCATCAGTTTTCAATAAAGGTAACATTTTCGGTATGGAGATTGATAAGAATCTGAAAGGACACGCATTGGCATTTACAGCCAACGTGATGTGGGGGCTGATGTCCCCCATCGGTAAATCGGCATTGGCAGAGTTCTCAGCGCTTTCGGTAACCACCTTCCGCATGGTAGGTGCCGCAGCAGCTTTCTGGATACTTTCCGCTTTCTGCAAACAAGAGCAGGTAGGACACCGTGACATGGTGAAGATTTTTTTTGCTTCTCTGTTTGCCCTTGTTTTCAATCAGGGGATATTTATATTCGGATTGTCTCTCACTTCTCCGATAGACGCATCTATCGTAACAACAACTTCACCTATCATCACCATGATTGTGGCAGCTATCTATCTGAAAGAACCGGTTACCAACAAAAAGGTTTTGGGCATCTTTATCGGAGCAATGGGAGCGTTAATCTTAATTCTAAGCAGTCAGGCAGTAAGTGCAGGAGGAGGAAGCATTTGGGGAGATTTACTTTGCATGATTGCGCAACTTAGCTTCTCCATCTATTTAACCGTATTCAAAGGGTTATCCCAACGCTATTCGGCCATCACGATTAATAAGTGGATGTTTATCTATGCATCCATCTGTTATATTCCTTTCTCATACCAGGATATAGCAAGCATTAAATGGGACAGCATTTCGACAGCCGCCATCTATCAAGTACTTTATGTGGTACTATGTGGAAGTTTCATTGCTTACATCTGCATCATGACCGCGCAAAAACTAATGCGCCCTACAGTAGTAAGCATGTATAATTATGTACAGCCTATTGTTGCTTCTATTGCTGCTATTTTAATGGGAATCGGAAGCTTCGGCTGGGAAAAAGGGGTTGCGATCGCATTGGTATTTCTTGGAGTCTACTTTGTGACTCAAAGTAAATCGAAAGCAGATTTGGAAGGTGTGTCATAACTCACCACAGAATTTTGACACACCTTTATCATTATTTCAGATCTTCAAAATAGGTATCGAGTAGGCTCTTGGCAGCAACAAAAGAGGTTAGATTTCCCCTGAGCACTTGTTGCTCTTTTTCTTGTAACATCGATTCGATCTTGGCATTATGATAGAAACTGTCACGTAACTGTTCATTGATGCTTTCATACATCCAGTATTTACTTTGTTCGTTACGGCGGTATTCAAAATAGCCATTACCTTTCACAAAATCGATATACTCATACACCATATCCCATATTTCCTTTACCCCAAGATTGTAGAATCCGGAATATGTGAGTACACGCGGTGTCCATCCGGAATCGGGAGCGGGAAAAAGATGCAAAGCATTACGGAACTGAGCAGCGGCTAATTTGGCTTTATCGATATTGCTACCATCAGCCTTATTGATCACAATACCATCTGCCATTTCCATGATACCGCGTTTGATACCTTGAAGTTCGTCTCCCGTACCGGCCAACTGAATCAACAGAAAGAAATCGACCATCGAGTGAACAGCCGTTTCACTCTGTCCCACTCCCACCGTCTCTACAAATATCTTATCGAAGCCGGCCGCTTCACACAGAATGATTGTTTCACGGGTTTTACGGGCTACTCCCCCCAAAGAACCGGCGGAAGGGCTGGGACGTATAAATGATTTAGGATGCACTGAAAGCTGCTCCATACGGGTTTTATCACCCAAAATACTTCCTTTGCTGCGTTCACTGCTCGGGTCGATGGCTAAAACAGCTAACTTACCTCCCTTTTCGAGAACGTGCAATCCAAAGACATCAATCGAGGTGCTTTTACCGGCTCCCGGTACACCACTGATACCTACACGGATTGAATTTCCGGAATAAGGCAGACATTTTTCAATAACTTCCTGGGCAGTAGCTTGATGTTCAGGACGCACACTTTCTACCAAAGTCACAGCCTGACTCAAGATCGTCACATCTCCCTTGACAATTCCCTCCACAAACTCACTAACCGACAATTGACGCTTCTTTACCTTCCGTTTCAGATAAGGATTTACAGATGACGGTTGTTCAATGCCTGCATTCACAACCAAACCTTTATACGCTTCGTTATTCTCAGGATGTTCCATGGCAGATATTAATTATGTGATTCGTTATTCGTAGCTTTTACATCGATCTCCACTTTCGGTTGCACCGGATCATTGGTGATCATCAGGATCCGTAAATGTCTCTTTTTCTTTCCAAGGTTCTTTTTCAGAACAGTCACCCTCAGCCGAGTACTTTCACCCGGTTGCAGTACAGTTTTTTTCAAAGCAACCCCCACTGCCGGATTAAACACTTGCAGTTTGCTAATTTGCAGAGGAGATTTACCTGTATTAGTGATAACAATGTCTCGTCTGGCTTTGTTTTTCTTGGCCAGCACCTGACTTAAATCAATCTTAGATTCGGACAGGCGAATAACAGGAGCGACCGCCTTATCCTGTTCGGTCATTCCTGAAAAGTCCGGAAGAAGGACTGCTGACACAGGTATTTCGTTCTCTTCACCCACTTTATCACCGGCAAAACGAGCCAGATAAACAGAAGACTGGGTCAAGCCCAAATCCATTAGTTGTTTGGTGTCGAGTGTGAGAGTAATAGTTCCTTTCTTACCCTTTAAAAGGACGGTCGGATTAGTTTCCATTTTCAGATAAGGCGGAAGGTGCATCAATACAGGTTCGTATGGACGATCGGAAAGATTGACTACTCCTAATGTGATTACCGGTTTCTCTCCACTGTGTGCATCCGGAAAATCAATATCTGTACGATCAATCCGGATTTGCCCGATTGCATAAGGATGTGTTTTAGTAAAGTCCTTGATTTCCTGAACCACCTCCCCGTCAAAATTCAGATAAACCAAACTGGGCTGTGCATTGCTGTAAATGCCGATTGACTTATTGAAGTGCCCTAGCGCTTTAGCATCAAACGTAGCACTAACTGTTCCTTTTTCTCCGGGAGCAATCGGAGTTTTCGTCCAGTTAGCAACCGAACAGGCACAAGAAGTGGTAACATTAGTCAGTACCAAAGGTTTATCACCTGTATTGGTAATAGTATATTCTACAGAAACCGGACGTTTCCATTCGATTTGTCCGAAATGATGGGTCTCCTTATTAGAAGAGATACGAGGTTGAGCTACAGCCGATAAAGTAATAGTAAGTAAAGTAAATATGAAGAGTAAACTACGTTTCATTCGTCTCTGTTTTATAATTATTAGTTGTTTAGAGTACAAAAATAGGGGTTTTCAGTGAGATTCTGCCATTGATTACATATTTTTAAGCACAGGCAGAACGGCTTTCGCTTATATACCCTAATCGAAACTCTTTTTACCACGGAGTGACACGGAGTATCACAGAGTCTTTTCATCAAGAATCAACAACTTAAAATTGCCTCTGTGTTACTCTGTGTCCTCTGTGGTGGGTTTTGACGATCCTCCCCTTTCAAAAGACAGAGTTCTATTTACTGAGAAACTTCGTAACGGGCAGAAGCTGAATGGGCAGCATATTCGGGTGCATAGGCACTTTGAATAGTAGCAATTCCTGCTTCATAACTTCCCGCACGATCTACACGATAACTGTATTCTAAAACATAAGTCCCCTTATTCAAAGTATCGAAGAAGAAATCGGTAGAAGCATCTTTTACTGCAACATAACAACCGACATCACCGACATTACGATATCCGGACAGGACCTCTACCGGTTCAAGACAAGCAGCACGTTGATCTTTCAATTGTACAAAGTCCATTGTACGATCGAGACGAATGGTCAGACGAACAACTACTTTATCACCAACCTTTAATTGAGTTTTACCGATAACCGGCTGTAACCGGCGATTATTATTAACAATCGTCTCTACATACAATTTCTTATCAACATTCAACCCACTTCCCTGGCGAACCACTTTATCAAGATTCTCTTCGAACTGTGCATAAACTGCTCCCCAGGCAATACCTGGATCTCTCTTTTCAACGATAATCTCATCGGTATTCACGGTCTTCTTATCGGTAAAAGTCTTTTTGATATAGCCTAATCCCGGAACAGTCGTCTTGGCAGGACTTATCGTTTCTAAAACTTCATTGCCAAGGACAATACGCACGTCTCCCTGATTATCCAATAAATTAGTACCCCGGTAAAGCAAAGCATAAACAGCATCGGCTGTGGCTACCGGAGAGTCCCACTGTTGAGTTTGCTTCTGTTTTAAAAGCCACATTTTCATTTCTTCAACAATCGTGGCATTGCTGCCTACCATCTCAAAAGCCTCCATTACATCAACATGGGCAGGCACTTTTAAATTATTCCAAGCATACGGACTATCAGTCCTATCAAAGAACATGCCTTGCTCGTCTGTTTGAGTAAGATATTCTTTGAGAGATGCCATAAACTCCTGAGCTTCTTTTACCTTACCTGCCTTCTGTAATACAATAGCCGACCAGGCCTTCTCGGTGACGGATTGTTGAGACAATGATGGAGCAACTTTGGATAGGAAGTAATCATAACCTTCTTTCGCCGATGCCGGAACTTTCTCGCCAGAGACAGCAATCAAATAGAGATACTTCAATGCACTTCGTGAAATTCCCTCTGATTTATTGCCAACCTTTTCTGCCTCACGGATAGAACGATATTCCTGCAAGGCTTCTTTATGGAGATAACCGAAAGCTGCTTGTTGCATATCCAGCGCTCCTCCCTCCAGCGGCTTCCCTGTAAGCAGGGCTATACGTGCATTCTGTTCTACAATGAAGTCGGTGACAAAAAGACTTCCGTCCATTCCTTTATACCAGCTCCACGAACCATCAGGTAACTGGAGTTCCTTTAATTTCAACAAAGCTGCTGTATTACTGTTACGGATATTATTCAAATCGAATAAAGTGGCAATACGCTCTTTTTGTTCGCTCTCCGAAGTCGCTTCCATCACCCAAGGAGATTCAGAAAGAAGGATATTCTTCACTTCCTGATTTTTTTGCAAATTACTCAAGAAACTTTCTTTAGTGCCTCCCTGGAGTTTCCAACTATCAAATATTGCCTGAATACGTGGCTGAGCATTCATGATATAAGAAGCCATTGTATTGGCATACCAGGAAGTAGCCCACGAAATAGCATCATCATTCCGAGGTTGTGATAGTGCCGGTAATGCTTGCACTGCATACCAAGCCGGATTGGAAGTAAACTCTACAGTTAAACGGCGGTTGGTCGCAGTCTTACTATGGTGATTGAACAGATCGGCCAAAGAAAAAGTACGTGTTTGCTCGCCACGAACAGGCATGGGCAAAGTCTCTGTCAAGTTCTCCTTATCACTGAGAACCGGAAGCAAATGCTGCTCTCCATCACTGAAATTCCCTCCTTCGGCAATCATCCGGCATCCCAAAATTTCATATTTATCAGTTACTGTGAACAAGAAACTTACACCGACACTCTGTCCGGCTCCGGCATTAAATTTCTTCTGTTGGGTCGATATTACCTGATCTGTCATTGGATCGAAAAGTACCAGTTTCACAGTACCAGACAGATTTTTACCGGTCAGATTACTAACAGAAGCAGCCATGGAAGTGTGATCTCCTACCCGGACAAACCGAGGTAGATTCGGAGTAAGCATAAACTCTTTACTGGTAACAGCAGTAGCATCCATCTGCCCTGTCATCATATCTTGTGTATGAGCATATCCTCGGAAATTCCAGGTCGTGAGACTTTGAGGCATACGGAAAGAGAAACTGACCTCACCCTGAACGTTCGTGTGAAGCTGCGGATAAAAGAAGGCAGTTTCCGCAAAGTCGGTACGTAACTCTATATCTGTTGTCCTACCCATATCGGCATTGTCCATTGACATTGCCATTCCGCTCTCTTCCGTAACAGGAACCATTTCAGATTCGAAAACGACATCGGCTACGGCAGCGCTCTTCATTTGTGGTTTTGCAGCACCCATTCCGCGCAGACGTGCATATCGGGTAGTCGGAGCAGCATCATTGGTGACCGACAACATTTCGGCAACCGCATATAAAACCGGAGGCAAGTCAAAATGATCATAGCTAAACGGAGGCACCTTCAAATCAGTCCGGCGGAAACCAAAATAAAAATAGTTTGAGCCAACATAATCTCTCCTCCAACGAGCAATGGGGACAGAAAGTTGATAATGTAATTGCAATGACTGGTTGGTCTTCCAAATTTTATCCAAAGAGGCATCATACATAGTAGCCAGCATTTCGGCCAAAACAGGTGATTTCTGTGGATTACGGATAGTCAGTTTCCATTCCTCTTCCTGCCCGGGACGTAATTTATCACGGAATACATCCCAACGCATATTCAAGTTATGATCGGGCAAACGTTTTATCAGGCTTACCTCCTGTTCGTAAACAACACCTTTACGAACAAATACAAAGGTAATACCCAAACCATTCCCGTAGGCTTCCCGATACGGATATTCAAAACGAACAAGAGAATCGGACAAATGAAGAAGCTTACTCTCCAGATGCTTATTACCACAGAACACATCCATTAAGACATAAGTATCTTTTTCGGAAGTACCAAAATAGAACAGGGCAGGATGTGCTGCATCAAACCGGGTATTCACTTCATAACACCACAAAGGCATAGATACCGGAGGACGCTTATCATCGGAAGCAAAAAGAATCACTACCTTTTCCGCATCTACCTTACGGCCTTGATCATCTTTCACCGAAGCTACAAGTTTGTAAGCACCTGAAGGAAGTTTTTTCCAATCGGACAACAAGATCTCTTCATTGGACCTAAACGAACCGGAAAGAGCCGGTTGATCGGAAACGTCTTGTTCTTTCAAGGGTTTTGATTTCTGATAATCGGAAATCAAAAACAACCGGTAACTGCCTTCGACACTGACCGGTTTACGATCCAGATTATTTACCCGAAAAGTCGCTTTCATAGAATCATCCTTGCAAATCAGTCCGGATATATCAGCAAACAATAACAAAGAGGTCTTTCCTGCCCGCAGACTTGTTTCTGAGGTTTGCGTTTCACCTGCGACATTGGTTACTGAAAGCTGCACTTTATAGTCACAATATAAAGAGGTATTATCACCGTCTCCCAAATCGGGATTCGAAGTGTCTGGTTTCAGATCCACAGGAATTTCGAAGTTTCCATCTACTCCCAAACGGACAGTGTCAGAGGCCAAAATAACCGGATTCATCCCCCACATCCGCCAAGTATACAATGAGCGGGTAATGGTATAAGTAACAGGAATATCCTGTAACGGCACACCACTGAAAGTTTTTACACTCCCTTTCAACTCGACACGATCTCCCAATCGATAACTTTCAGTCACCGGCTCAAAAGTAATATCAAATGTAGGACGTTTGTAATCCTCTACACGAATGGAGCGAAATCCGTTTTGAGTATTCAAACTGAAAGTACCGTTCAAACAAACAGACGGTAAAACAAATTCTGCGGTGAAAGATCCAAAATCATTGGTACGCAGCTTCTTTGCACTGATTTCTTGCCCATTGGCATCCGAAAGAGTCAGCGTATATTCCTGTCCCGCAATCACATGGGCAGAGTCAGAATACTGTTCATAGGCAATGCCTTTTACATAGACAGTCTGCCCCGGACGATAAACAGAACGGTCGGTAAGCAAAGTTACCACAGAAACAGGTTTTGAATGGTCTGCAAAATTATAATCTCCTCCCCATAAATACATCTGCGGCATAGCTGTATCATTCCCTTTGGCAGCAGTCAGATACCTATATTTTTCCGACGAAGCAAACTGTACTTTCCCTTCGGTATTGGTAGTGGCTGTCAGAAGTTGTTTGTTCTGTCGATCGAAGAATGAAAGAACAACACCCTGCAAAGGTTTGCCACTCATAGCATCGAGAATAGCTACCTCACTCAGATTAGAAGGTAGAGATCGGGTAAGAACTTTAAAGCAAGTAGAATAGAGAAATTTTGAAACATTGGAACGAACCTTAACACCCGGAATAACACGGAGGGCGTACAGTCCTGTTTCAGGTGCCTTTATGTGGTAGATGGAATCTTTCACTTTATAGTCATCCGACGGGAAGAGAACATAATGTTCCGATGAAAGTAAACGTCCATGTTTTTTTAGAAATGCGTCATTGGGTGCTTCCACCGTATTCGGACGTGCCGGTAAATTAATTGCATACAACTCTACCGTAAAGTCTTTCAAATTTTTAAAGCTGACTTTTAAATCAAACTCCTCACCCGGATAAACTGTTGACGGGGATTGCACTGTCAGATCCGGACACAGAATTTCTTGCTTCAGTTCTTTCAGAGCATTGATGCGGCGATAGTCCGGATAGCGAGAGATAGCCTCTTCGCACAATTGTAACGCAGAAGCGGGCACTCCTGCATCCATTGCCGCCTGTGCCTTGAGCAAATAAACTTCTGCACAGACATCATGTGACTTATTTTCGGCAATCAGTTTGTCCAGTGCAGCCAAATAAGGATCCTGTGTCAAGCCAAGTTTCCCCTCCGGAGCACGATAAGGCCGAAAATCGATATCAGTACGCCTCTTCCACTGCAAATAATCCAAAGTAGTAAGCAACAGAGCATCGTGATTATCAGTCCGACGATATGAATTCATCATGTGCTGATAAATTTCTTCAATGCGTACATTTATTAAAGAATCACGGCCAAATCCGGACAGCTTCTCCAACGAAGTAATGGCACGGGAAGCCAACAAATGATACATATCATGATGATAGTAATCACTGGTTACTCCAAGTTCCACAAAAGGAATGTAGCTTCGGGAGGAAGTATCGAGCAGTAGCAAAGAGTCTTGAAATGTTACGGCTATTTCTGTCATTACTTTAGTTACAAACTGATTCTTACTCCACTCCCGGATATCAACAGAAGGAGCCTCTTCTTCCAAATCCGTACGTTGATTCAGTTTCCAACGGTTTTGGGAAGCATAATCTGCATACATACTACCGATAAGCGAATGCAGGATTGCACGGTCCAATGGCTTGTCCGTAGTCACCGCCCACTGCTCTAAGCCATTCAACGACACGTAAAAGCTATCCGGAGTAATCTCTTCCCTAAATTTCATCTGCCAAATATAAGCTTTCAGCATTTGAGGAGAATTCTTCTCCGCTTTAGCTTTTTGATAAATTTCACCGGTTAATCGGACAACTGTTTGGGGCAAACTTTTCTGCTGGGCCTGCTCCACTTGCTTCCATAATCTATCGTATGATTGAGCATGTGTCCACGACATCATCCCCATAGAAAGTAACACGATAATACAAATCAGTTTAATTCTCATATATTAAAAGTTTAAGTATCAATACATAATTAACAAAGTAACAAATTAAAGTTTAAAGATTTGTTCTTTTTAGCTTAAAAAAAGAGAACAGGGCAAACGTGATACGATTATTAATGGTTCTAATTAATCTCTTTTAACACAAAAATCAAAATAGCAAAACTTTTTCGGGTACCTTTGTAACAAGAACCATTTATCTAATCACAAACTAAGGCACAACATTTTATGAAAAACCGACATTACTTAAGGCACATACTGGCCATTACTGCGTTATTATTCAATGGAGAAGCCATTTACTCGCAAACTTATCCAATAGAAAACTACTTAAAAGCAGCAGGAGACTATGTTACTATTTACAATGGTGAAATCGAATTAACATACAGTCTTGCCCAATACGACAATCTTCCCTATTTTCAAGGTGATGAATTTACCACAGGAGAGATTATCTTCAAAGGAAACCGATACCCGGGACTGGATCTTCATTTGGATTTACACAAAGACCAACTTTGTGCACTGACTCCTGACAGCCATTACAGCATGATTATCAATAATGAAGGAATCGAACAAGTCAACCTGCACAATACTACATTTATCTATTTCCGTCCGACAAAGAAGACAGATCTCAATAAGGGATTTTACGAATTACTACAAGACGGAAAGCGACTGAAACTGCTGGCACGAAAAACATATTCCGTTGCTCAGATCAACGTAGAAAAAATAGCCAAAACCCGCAAACATCAAACTGAATACTTCATATACGGAGTAAAATATTATCTGGAATACAATGGGATATATTATCCCGTCAGTAACAACAAGTCGTTTGCCAAGATCTTTCCGGAGCAACATAAGCTGATAAAACGTTACGCACGAAAACATAAACTTAATTTTCGCCATGACGCCGATGCCTCATTAATCGCTCTTACTAACTTTTGTGAAGAATTGATAGACCAAAAACAAACACGATGAAAAAAAGTACATACTTATGGATGTTGCCCCTACTATTTGTATGGCCGCAACAAATGACGGCTCAACACCCCCTCTCACTTCCTGCTGACAGTATAACTATTGACTCCTTATTGGAGACTGTAGAAAAAAATACACCCTATAGGGTTTTCACCACTATTAGTGCTCCTTTCAAGGTTTTGGTGAAAGGACAAGCTTCACCCCTGCAACAATTAAAAGAAGCACTTGAGCCGACTCCCTATAAATTGTCAGTATCCGGAAACAATTTATTCGTGCTGAAAGAGCAGGAACTCATCACGCTATTACCTGCTAAACTGACCGGAGAACCGGAAAAAGGCGAAAGTTATTATGGTGACGTATATACTTACCTAAGCGGAGAACCTGAAAAAGCATCTTCAGAAAACAAAGTGTATAATGTGGGAGATGTACGAATCAAGCAATCACCACGAAAAGCGGTACTCAAAGGGCAAGTTACTAACTTTAAAACCGGTGAGCCCATGATAGGCATCAATCTGATTTTAAAGGACCCATGGATTGCGACGACAACAGATGTTAAGGGAAACTTTACTCTTGAACTTCCTACCGGACACAAACAAATTGATATCAAAGGACTTAACATTAAAGATACCCGTCGACAAATTATGCTTTACAGTGATGGTACACTGGACATCGAACTTGAAGAAACTACGCATATGCTGGACGAAGTAACCATTACTTCCGGACGTATACAAAATGTGAAAAGTACGCAATTAGGTGCAGAAACACTGCGTCCAACCCAATTGAAGAATATCCCGATGGCTTTGGGAGAAGTAGACATTTTAAAGATGGTACAGGCTTTACCCGGTGTAAAAACAGTAGGTGAAGCTTCAAGCGGCTTCAACGTACGTGGTGGAGCTACCGACCAGAATCTAATTCTGCTAAATGACGGAACCATCTACAACCCGAACCATTTATTCGGCTTTTTTGCAGCCTTCAATTCAGATATGGTAAAAGAAGCCGAGATATATAAAAGCAGCATCCCGGCACAATATGGTGGACGTATTTCATCCATTCTGGATATCACCGGTAAAGAAGCCAATAAAGAAAAATTCACCGGTTCGGCCGGTATCGGTCTGGTAACGAGTAAACTGAATCTGGAGATTCCGATTATCAAAGACAGAACGTCTGTATTACTAAGTGGGCGTACTACGTATTCTGACTGGATCATGAAGCAGCTTCCGGAGAAAAGCGGATACAAAAACGGTACCGCCGGCTTTTATGATTTGGCTGCTATTGTAGCACATAAATTCAATGACAAACATAGTCTTAATGTCTACGGATACTATAGTCATGACCGTTTCGCTTTCAATTCAAACGAAAAATACGGCTACAATAATTTCAATGCTTCCGCACGATGGAGAGCTGTATTTAACGAAAAACTGATAGGATACTTCTCCGCCGGATACGATCATTACGATTACAATAACCGCGAGACCGTCAATGCATCAGCTGCTTATAAACTTTCATTTGATATTAATCAGTATTTTGTCAAAGCAGACTTCACAAACATACTGGCCGATAAGCACACGCTCAACTTTGGTTTCAAGTCCATGCTCTATCATATCAATTCGGGCACTTATGAACCTGAAGGAAGTGAATCATTTGTAAAAAAGGACGTTTTACAAAAGGATAAAGCCTTGGAAACGGCATTTTATTTAGGTGATGAATGGGAAATCACTCCCAAACTATCGGTCAACGCAGGTATCCGTTACTCACTGTTCAGTGCACTCGGTCCACGTTCGTACTATCAATATGCATCAGGCATGCTCCCACACGAATCGACCATAACGGACACCATCACTGCAGGAGCAGGAAAATTCATGAAGACTTATCATGGGCCGGAATTCCGGTTATCCGCCCGGTATGCCTTCACAGATAATTTCTCGGTCAAAGCCGGATTTAACTCGATGCGGCAATATATCCATAAGTTGTCGAACACTGTCATTATGTCGCCAACGGATACATGGAAGTTGAGCGATGTGAACATCAAACCCCAAAGAGGCTGGCAAGCCGCAGCCGGACTTTATCTAAATTCTCCGAGTGGCATCTGGGAATATTCTGTGGAAGGATATTACAAACGAATGTCCGATTACCTGGATTATCGTGGAGGAGCAAAGCTACTTATGAACCACCATATTGAAACTGACGTCATCAACACGGAGGGACATGCTTATGGCGTAGAATTGCAGGTAAAAAAACAAGTCGGTAAGCTCAACGGATGGATGAGTTACACGTATTCACGTACCTTCTTGAGACAGAATGATAAACGAATTGAGAAACCGGTGAATAACGGTGACTGGTATCCTACAGAATACGATAAGCCTCACGACTTTAAGTTTGTAGGTAATTACAAATTTACGCATCGATACAGTATGTCAATCAACGTGGATTATAGCACAGGACGCCCCACTACCATACCTGCCGGACAGTATTATGATGAATCAACGCAATCGATGCGAGTTTACTATACGGAAAGAAACTCATACCGCATACCGGATTACTTTCGTACAGATATCTCTTTTAATATAGAACCCAGCCATCATCTGACCCTGTTGACACATAGTTCTATTTCGATTGGGGTATACAATGTAACCGGAAGAAAGAATGTGTATTCTATTTATTATATGCCGGAAGAAGGACAAATAAAAGGATACCAGATGTCTATTTTCGGAGTTCCGATTCCTTTCATTACGTATAACATAAAATTCTAACACCATGCTGAAATCAAAATATAAAATCTATCTGTTACTACTCTGCCTGACAGGTTGTGTTTCAGAATACAACGCACAACTACCTTCTTCCGATGAAGAATTGCTGGTAGTAACCGGCGACATTATCGCTAATACAGAAGCCATATTCTCATTAAGCAAAAGTATTCCACTATCCGAAGACATGCCGGAAGATTATCGAAACATTTATGCCAGAATTGCTGTAGTAGGCAGCGACGGCTATCGAAGTGATTTCGGAACGGCTCTTGGTGATGGTAAATACCAGGTCAGTATCGGTGAATTGCAGGATGATGTATCCTACGGAATAGAGATAGAATACGACGGAGAGATTTATACCTCGTCTCCTTCCACACCGATGGTATCTTCTGAAATAGACAGTGTTTCGTGGATACAGCCAGAACCTGAACAAGCACTTTCTATACGGGTATCGACCCATGGTGATCCCGGAAAAACTCAATACTACATGTGGAACTATCGGGAAGACTGGGAGATAAGAGCCAGCTACATTACAACTTGCTACTTTGATCCGGATATGAACCGCATCTATGAAGACAGCAATTATCCAACTTTCTATTGTTGGAAAAAGGAAATATCAAGAAATATATTGATTGGCTCTACGGAAAAGTTGAAAGAACATCTGATCATAAATAATAAGCTACTTGATGTGCCGGTCAATGAAGACAGATTCACTGTACTATACAGCATACAGGTACAGCAACGGGCATTGAGTAAAGAGGGATATGAATATTACTTGAATGTACAGCAACAGAATGAAGAAATGGGAGGAATCTTTACTCCACAACCCTCTGAAATCCAAGGAAACATTAGTTGTATCAGTCAGCCCAAACGAAGGACGATCGGTTATGTAGGCGTCTATAAAAACATCTCTGAAAAGAGAATATACATTCATCCCAACGAAATTAAACGTCCTCCTCTATACAGTGGCTGTGAAGAAGTATCGGATAGCGAAATGGATGAACAGGGCTATAGCACATATCTGACAAGATACCTTGCCGGTTATCGTCCAGTCGGTACAGGCACTCACATTGACCACTGGGCCCTACGGAGATGTACAGAATGTGAAGCCAACGGAGGAAGTAAAAACAAGCCTTCATTCTGGCCCAACGATCATCAATAACTTAAACAAAAGGAGGCAATTATGAAACGGATTTTCACACTATATCTCTTTATCTTATTCTGTCTGATTTTGCAAGCACAAGAAGAATTATATGAACGGGTATACGTACATACGGATAAAACGTGTTATTTGGCCGGTGAAGAAGTATGGCTCAAATTTTATACTATTGACACACATTTTCGCCCATCTTCTTTCAGCAAAGTGGGATACGTAGAAATATCGAATACTGAACGGCCTAAAGCACAACTTAAACTGGCACTTGACAATGGGAGCGGTTCGGGCAAAGTCAAGATTCCTACAGACGCTCCTTCGGGAATTTATGAATTGACCGGATACACACGATATATGAGGAATGAAGGAGAAAAAGTGTTCTTCAGAAAATCCATTGCTGTAATTAACACTTTCCGAGTATCAGACTCCGATCCTATTGAACTAGCGGATTCTGCCGAGATATATCCGAAAGGGAAACCGGCTACCACCGAAAATATTCATATAAAAACTTCCCGGTCGAATTACAACACACGCCAACTCGTAGAATTGACCATTAATAGACTACCGGATGAAGTATCCGATCTTACTGTCTCGGTAAGCCGTAATGATTCACTGGTAACCCTCCCGCCTCTTGAAGAATCCACCTGGAGAAAACAAGTGACCGCTACTCCCGGAACATTTTCCGGAAAATGGATACCGGAATATGAAGGGCATATCATCTGCGGACAGATAGAAAGCCCTACAGGAGAAACATTGAAGCAAGTACAAAATGAACCTATATCAGCCGACATCGCTTTCGTAGGAAAAGATATACGATATGTGCAAGGACAAGTGGAATCGGGAGGAAATACACTGTTCTACACAAGCCATGTATATGGAACAAACGATGTAGTAGCCGCTGCATGGAACATTAACGGGGAACCGTTCAGAATGAACATCTTATCACCCTTCAGTGAAAAGTTACCCCAAAACCTGCCATCATTAAAACTCTATCGGAATAAAAAACGACTGTTGGAAAGGAGCATAGGTATACAGCTGCAGCAAGTCACAGTGCTCGATTCATTGGATCATGCTATTCCTCTGCAATCTTGTTATGGACTTCAACCTTATCTGAATTACAATTTGGATGAATACACACGATTCAATACAATGACAGAAACTTTCGTGGAATTCGTACGCAGTGTGATAATACGTAAAGTTAATGGAAAACGTAGATTAAGAGTACTCAAAGAAGGAGAAAAAAGATTCAATATCGGAAATACATTGGTACTGCTGGACGGTGTTCCCATTCATGACCATGAGGATATTTTAAAATATAATCCCAGATTGGTGAAGAAAATCGAAATATATAACGGCCGTTATGGATTTGGTGGTGAAGTATTCGAATGCATGATTTCACTTACTACCCAAAGAGGAGACTTACCTTCCATACAGCTTAGTGACGATTCACGACTAACGGTTTACGAGTGTCCGCAACTGCCTGTTACATTTAAGATGCCTGAATATAAAGACGCTACTGACAAAAAATCACGTAGACCGGATTTCCGCCATACGCTATACTGGAATCCCTCTGTAGAGACAGAAGCAGGAATAGATACCACACTTTCATTCTATACTTCTGACCTTGAAGGAGAATTTAAGGTGGTAGTGGAAGGCTTCACATTAAAAGGAGAGCTGATCAGAGGCGAGGTAAACTTCCATGTGAAAAAATGACCCGGCCTCAAAACTCAACGACACGAAACAAACTTGAGTCAAAATAAAAAAAGTGGGGAACACTTTTATTTAGTGTATCCCCACTTCATCATTTCATTTCTGCCGGCTTCTCTCAAACATCTTTCCAGCAGATGCATTACTACTTTTTTCATTGCTTTAAATACTACTAATAATTACCTTAATTAATACACACTGAAAACCTGAAGGGAAAAACGCTTAGAGCGTCACATATCCCCAAATGTTAGGATTGGCATTAGCCAAATTCTTTAATAAACTTCTTACAATCTTCATAATCTTTTTACCTTAAAAACTGTTACCTAAAAACTTTGTTATCCTAATTTTTATGTTTTACAACACAAAAGTAAAGCCAAAACAGATACGTTGTACTCAAAAGCAAGATAAAAATATGTTTTAAAACACATTTCTTGATGTATATCAAGAAAAAGAGTCCCGGATGGTAATCAAAAGACAAAACAGGACAATAAGGGAGTCAAAAAGACAGGCTGCAACTGACAATATCTCACATCCGAATGACAGGCCGTCATAAAGTAGACAGGAAGAAAGATAGTTTTCAAAAGTAGAAAAGACACTAAAAAGAAAAGAGGAAAGCGTTTACACCACGCTTGCCTCTTTTCACTATCAATGGACTTTATTTATTTCATTGGAGTCTGCTCCAAAGTAGCAATTAAAAAGTCATAGAATTTTTGAACTGTTGGAATCAAAGCTCTTTCATCGGGAGAATGCGGAGAGCGTAGTGTTGGTCCAAATGAAATCATATCCAACCCAGGAATAATAGCTCCGATGATGCCACATTCCAATCCGGCATGAATTACTTTCACTGCCGGTTCTGTACCAAACTGCTTCTTGTAAGATTCCTTCATAGCATGTAAAATCGGAGAATTAATATCGGGTTGCCATCCGGAATAGCCTCCGGTCATCTCTACCTTCATACCTGCCATAGAAAAACAACATTCCAAACTGGTAGTCAGACATTCCTTCATACTGTCACTGGAACTGCGCGCAAGGATTTTGAAAGAGGCTTTACCTTCACCAATATTGATGATAGCTAAATTTGAAGAGGTTTCCACGGTATCGGGAATAGTAGGAATCATACGCATCACACCATTCTGGCAAGCAAAAATAGCATCGATCAGATTATCCTGGATTTCTTCAGGAACTTCTCCTGCAGGTAATTCTACCCGTTCTGCAGTAAAGCTGATAGGAGTTTCGATCGCTTTGAACTCTTCATTGAAAAGATCTTCACAATATTTCACTAAAGCTAACAATTCTTCTTCATTTTCAGCAGGAATAGTCACTACAGCATGTGCCTCGCGAGGTATGGCATTCCGCATATTTCCGCCTTCCCAGCTTGCCAGGCGGGCTTCATAAGTTGCTACTGCCTCACGTATAAAACGTACCAACAATTTGTTGGCATTGGCACGTCCCTGATTAATCTCCAATCCGGAATGTCCTCCACGAAGACCTTTCAGATTCACTCTAATAGCGATATCACCTTCTTCCGGAGCAACTTCCTTATATTCAAGAGAAGCAGTTACATCCATACCACCGGCACAGCCAATATAAAGTTCACCTTCATCTTCAGAATCAAGATTAAGCAATATTTCGCCATTCACCGTACCCGGTTTTAAGCCAAAAGCACCATACATGCCCGTTTCTTCATCTTTCGTAATCAAAGCCTCCAATGGCCCGTGTTTTAGATTCTGATCTTCAAGAACAGCCATGATAGCAGCTACACCCAAACCATTATCGGCCCCCAATGTAGTACCTTTCGCTTTTACCCATTCACCATCTATATAAGTTTCGATCGGATCTTTCTCAAAATCGTGAACCGTATCGTTATTTTTCTGCGGAACCATATCCATATGTGCCTGAAGGATAACTCCTTTACGATTCTCCATCCCCGGAGTGGCGGGTTTACGGATAATCACATTACCGGCATCATCCACAAAAGTTTTCAATCCAAGACTATTACCGAAGTTTACCAGAAATTCGGTAATTTTTTCCATATGTCCCGATGGGCGGGGAATCTGTGTCAAAGAATAAAAGTGCTTCCATACATTTTGTGGAGCTAAATCAAGAATTGTGCTCATAAATGAATTATTTATAGGTTTTAAATCAATTTCTAAAGGTCAAAGCTACTAAAAAGAATGGAAAAGAAAGAATTACCGGAAGAAATTCAAATAAAAAAAGTTCAAAAAGCGGATTCAGAGATTAAATATATATCTTTCGGTACATACAATATTTAATCCGCCCCGTCACTTCCGGTGTAAAAAAGAAATAGTCACCAATCCATAAACACCCAATAAAATAACCAGCAGAGTCTGGATGCCATGAACAATTAGTGCAAAAATCCCTGCATCCGTCGCATTTACCCCGTAAAGCATCATCATGGTAATAACGGCAAAATGCCATGGACCGGCTCCATTCGGAGTAGGCACAATTACAGCAAAGGTACCTCCAACAAACATAACCAATGCAGCAAGTAAGCCCAAATGTGCCGTAAAAGCAAAACAATAAAAAGTGAAATAAAAATGCAGGAAATAGCTAAGCCATATCAAAAAACTATAGAGTAGAAAAAGCGGAAGATTCTTCACATTACGCAGTGACATAATTCCTTCACAAACATTAAGCACAACTCCTTTCACTTTCTCAAAGAAAGAAAGCGTACGAATCAGATAGTAGAGAAGTACAATAACTCCGATTGTACAAAATAAAATAATGTAAAACCAGACAGAAGTAAGTAAATGCATGAATGAGGGGATTTTCGTTCCGGTTTGCTCAAGGAAGGTAACAAACACAGGCATTTGCAATAGAACCGTAACGCCGGTAATCAAAAGAATAGTCACAGTATCTACCAGACGTTCGGTAACCACAGTTCCTAAAGATTTAGCAAAAGAAACGTTGTCATACTTAGCAAGTACCCCGCAACGACTCACCTCACCTACCCTCGGTACAACCAAACTAGCTGCATACGAAATGAAAATGGCATCAACACAATCCCTTCTTCGGGGAAATGCTCCCAAAGGCTCCAGCGTCTGGCGCCAACGCCAACCACGAAATACCTGTGCAAATATGCCGAAAAGAAGCGAGAAAGCCATCCACCACCAGTTTGTGCCATGTTGCAAAACTTCCGTAGCCTTCACAAAATCGAAGTCACGATAGACCCAATATAAGATAAAGCCTCCCAAAACCAATGGTAAGATAAGTTTCAGCGCCTTTTTTATTAGTTTCTTCATCCCTAATTCTTTATTCTTCATTTAAAAGAATTACCTTTGTCTGCTGCAAAAGTAGTTATTTAGTTGATAAATGAAATTAGTAAAGCCTAAAAAGTTTCTCGGACAACATTTCCTGAAAGACCTGAAAGTGGCACAGGACATTGCCGATACAGTAGATACATTCCCCGATTTGCCAATTTTGGAAGTCGGACCGGGAATGGGTGTGCTCACTCAGTTTCTTGTTAAGAAAGAACGGTTGGTAAAAGTTGTAGAGGTAGACTACGAATCAGTAGCCTATTTGCGAGAAGCCTATCCGTCATTGGAAGATAACATCATCGAGGATGACTTCCTGAAAATGAACTTACAACGTTTGTTCGACGGACATCCTTTCGTCTTAACTGGAAACTACCCTTACAACATATCCAGCCAAATTTTCTTCAAAATGCTGGATAACAAGGATCTGATCCCCTGCTGTACTGGAATGATTCAAAAAGAAGTAGCCGAACGCATCGCCGCCGGACCGGGTAGTAAAACGTATGGTATACTCAGCGTTCTGATACAGGCCTGGTATCGGATAGAATATCTGTTTACAGTAAATGAACAGGTGTTCAATCCACCTCCCAAAGTGAAAAGCGCAGTCATACGAATGACACGCAACGAGACACAAGAGCTCGGTTGTGACCCCAAGCTATTTAAACAAATTGTAAAAACAACTTTCAACCAGCGTCGAAAGACATTACGAAATTCAATCAAACCGATTTTAGGTAAAGATTGCCCGTTGACAGAAGACGCCCTGTTTAATAAACGACCGGAACAACTGTCGGTACAAGAGTTTATCCACCTGACAAATCAGGTGGAACAAGCACTGAAAGTTCCGATAGAACCAGTTTCTCAGATAGAAAATCCATAAAGAACCAACCGGATTATCGGACTGAACTAACAAAGTAGGAAATGTAATATACAAAACTTGTCTTCCTTATTATTACAGGAAGTTAAGTAAGGCTGTAATTATGAACGAAGAATACATTGACAACGTAAAAGAACTTATCGAAGAAAAAGATGCCGATAAGGTAAAAGAGCTTCTTATCGACCTACACCCTGCTGACATAGCGGAATTGTGTAACGAGTTGAACCCGGAAGAAGCCCGCTTCGTCTACCGATTACTTGATAATGAAACAGCTGCGGATGTACTTGTCGAAATGGATGAAGACGTTCGTAAAGAGTTTCTCGACATCCTGCCATCAGAAACTATTGCCAAACGCTTCGTTGACTATATGGATACGGACGACGCAGTAGACCTGATGCGTGAACTGGATGAGGATAAACAGGAAGAAATACTTTCGCACATTGAAGACATCGAGCAGGCAGGAGACATTGTCGACCTGCTGAAGTATGATGAAAATACTGCCGGTGGTTTGATGGGTACGGAAATGGTAACCGTCAACGAAAACTGGAGTATGCCCGAATGTCTGAAAGAGATGCGCCAACAAGCCGAAGAACTCGACGATATCTACTATGTATATGTAATAGATGATGATGAACGCCTTCGCGGAATATTTCCACTGAAAAAGATGATCACATCTCCCTCTGTATCTAAAGTAAAACATGTAATGCAGAAGGATCCTATCTCAGTACACGTAGACACCCCTATCGATGAAGTGGCACAAATTATTGAGAAATATGACTTGGTTGCCATTCCTGTTCTTGACAGTATAGGCCGACTAGTAGGACAAATCACCGTAGATGACGTCATGGACGAAGTTCGTGAACAATCAGAACGTGACTACCAGTTAGCATCCGGTCTTTCTCAAGATGTAGAAACAGACGATAATGTACTCCGCCAGACTACTGCCCGCTTACCTTGGTTGTTAATCGGTATGATTGGAGGTATTGGCAACTCTATGATATTGGGGAACTTTGATTCCACTTTTGCCGCGCATCCCGAAATGGCCCTTTACATTCCATTGATTGGTGGTACAGGCGGAAACGTAGGAACTCAATCGTCAGCTCTCGTCGTACAAGGCTTGGCCAACAGTTCCCTTGACGCCAAAAATACTTTCAAGCAAGTCAGCAAAGAAGCCGTAGTTGCCTTGATCAATGCTACGATCATCTCTTTACTGGTATATACCTATAATTTTATCCGTTTCGGAGCAACCGCCACAGTCACTTATTCGGTATCCATCAGTCTGTTCTCAGTAGTGATGTTTGCCTCCATCTTCGGTACTTTGGTTCCAATGACACTCGAAAAGATGAAAATAGATCCGGCCATAGCTACAGGACCGTTTATTGCCATTACGAACGATATCATCGGCATGATGATGTATATGGGGATTACGGTGTTATTATCGTAAAAAATGGCTCAATTAAAAAAAAATAAAGGAAAATAGTATGAAGTAATCATTTTATTTCATTAATTTGTGATCTAATGGATTTAAAGACAAATCCTGTTTTCCTAAAAACGAATATACAATGATGGACTCTCATGACACTAACCAACCTTTGAAACAAGGGGAATTAGAAGAAGAAAAAAAAGCAGTTGAGGTTTCTGAAGAAATTACAGAAACTCCGGCTGAAGAAACTATTGTGGAAAAACCGACAGAAAATGCTTCGAAACTAAGCACTAAAGAAGAGGTGCTGCTCCGGTTAAAAGAAGTTGCCCAAGATGCTGAAAATGCAAACAAGCAGGAACTGGATGGTTTAAAGCAAACTTTCTATAAAATTCATAATGCCGAAATCGAGGCTGCGAAAAAAACGTTCGTAGAGAATGGTGGTGCCGAAGAAGAATTTATTGCTCAGCCCAGTGGCGTGGAAGAAGAATTCAAAAGTTTGATGGCAGCTATTAAAGAAAAAAGAAGTGCCTTGGCAGCTGAGATTGAAAAGCAAAAGGAAGAAAATCTACAAGTTAAACTATCGATTATCGAAGAGTTGAAAGAGTTAGTGGAATCACCCGATGACGCCAACAAATCCTACAACGAATTTAAAAAGCTACAGCAGCAGTGGAACGAAGTGAAATTGGTGCCACAAGCTAAAGTGAACGAGTTATGGAAGAACTACCAGTTGTATGTTGAAAAATTCTATGATATATTAAAACTGAATAATGAATTCAGAGAATACGACTTCAAAAAAAACCTGGAGATTAAAACACATCTCTGTGAAGCTGCCGAAAAGTTGGCCGATGAACAAGATGTAGTCTCCGCTTTCCATCAATTACAGAAACTACATCAGGAGTTCCGTGACACCGGTCCTGTCGCCAAAGAATTACGTGACGAAATATGGAATCGCTTTAAAGCCGCTTCTACAGCCGTCAACCGTCGCCATCAGCAGCATTTCGAAGCTCTAAAAGAGAGCGAACAACATAATTTGGATCAGAAAACAGTTATCTGTGAAATAGTAGAAGCTATTGAGTTTGACCAATTGAAAACATTTGCGGCATGGGAAACCAAGACACAAGAGGTGATCGCCCTGCAAAACAAATGGAAAACAATTGGTTTTGCTCCGCAGAAAATGAACGTGAAAATCTTTGAGCGTTTCCGTAAAGCTTGTGACGAATTCTTTAAAAAGAAAGGAGAATTCTTCAAGTTGCTGAAAGAGGGTATGAATGCTAATCTGGAAAAGAAAAAGGCATTGTGCGAAAAAGCAGAATCTCTGAAAGACAGTACAGAATGGAAAGAAACGGCTGAAATCTTAACCAAGCTCCAAAAGGAATGGAAAACAATTGGCCCTGTTTCTAAAAAATACTCGGACGCTGTTTGGAAACGTTTCATTACTGCATGTGATTACTTCTTTGAGCAAAAAGGCAAGGCCACTTCTTCTCAACGTTCTGTAGAACAAGAGAATCTAGAAAAGAAAAAGGCAATCATTGCCCGCTTAACTGCTATTGACGAAACGACGGATGCCGATGAAGCAAGCAAAGAGGTTCGTGAATTGATGAAAGAATGGAATGGTATCGGACATGTACCGTTTAAAGAGAAAGACAGGCTTTATAAACAATATCACGGTTTGATTGACCAGCTTTTCGATCGATTTAATATCAGTGCATCGAACAAGAAACTGAGTAATTTCAAGTCTTCTATCGGCAATATTCAAAGTGGAGGCTCCCAGTCACTCTACCGTGAACGTGAGAAATTAGTCCGTACATACGAAAACATGAAAAATGAACTCCAAACTTATGAAAATAATTTGGGCTTCCTGACTACCTCTTCTAAAAAAGGGAATAGTCTTTTGACAGAAATCAATCGCAAGGTGGAAAAATTAAAATCCGACTTAGAATTAGTATTGCAGAAAATAAAAGTAATCGATGAATCAATCAAAGAAGAATAAAGGAAAATAATTTTAGTTCTATGTAAAAGGCGTATCAAAGGGATTTTGAATCTCTTTGATACGCCTTTTCTAAATTCAAGTGTTACACATTAAAAACAGGTATAAACATTCCCCATTTACCTATATAATATCAACAGATTATATTATTTCGTTTGCAATCCTACCACCGGATCGGACAGAAAAAAATTCTAAAACTACAGTTTGAAAGAACGATAAGAAACAGTTCTCTGCCACCGGGGATATCACCGAACAACTGTTTTATCGAAAAGACTTGAAAGGATAAAAAATCCCTCTAAAACTGCGGTTTTAGAGGGATTTTACTTATTTATAATGTGAATTTGTTGGGCTATCTGGACTCGAACCAGAAATGACAGGACCAGAATCTGTAGTGTTACCATTACACCATAGCCCAATGTGACTTACGATCAACATCTCTTGTTTCTCGTTTGCGGTTGCAAAGGTACAAAGTTTTTTTTAATCACAAATACTTTTCGCTCTTTTTTTCTAAAAAAATATCTAATATGCCGGATTCCAAAGAGATGCATCCCTAAAAAAAAACAAAAAATGAAATAGATTTAGCACATTACTTTCATTGATACAATAAATCAGCGTATATTTGTAAAAAATATCACGTTTATGACAAGAAAACAAAGAATCCCCTTTCCTTGTTATAAACAGAAACTGAACATTGATTATTTAATTTCAACCTATAAATGAACGAAACGAAAGTATTAATAGAAAAGATAACCGAAGGTATACAAGAAAAAAAAGGTAAAAACATTGTCATAGCAGACCTGACAAACATAGACGACACGATATGCAAATACTTTGTAATCTGTCAGGGGAACTCACCCAGCCAGGTCATTGCCATTGTAGATTCCATAAAAGAATTTACCCGCAAAGGTGCCGGCACCAAACCTTCTGCCATCGACGGACAGCGAAATGCAGAATGGGTAGCTATGGACTTTTCAGATGTATTAGTACATGTATTCCTACCGGAAGCCAGAAACTTTTATAATTTGGAGCACCTGTGGGCAGATGCCAAGTTAACTACAATTCCCGACATTGATTAATCTATCAGTATGGACAATAACAGCAAGAAACCCAACAATAAAGTAAATATGCCCAAGTTCAATCTGAACTGGATGTATATGATTATCGCCCTAATGCTTTTAGGGCTGTATTTCGCTAACGGAAGCAGTTCTGTCAGTAAGAACATCTCTTACGATGAGTTCCAGCAGTACGTACGTGACGGCTATGTAAGTAAAGTGATCGGTTATGATGATAATTCGGTCGAGATTTATATCAAACCCCAGTACGTAGGAACCGTATTCAAACAAGATTCCACCCGTGTAGGCCGCAATCCGATGATCACTACGGAAGCCCCTTCACGCGAGAACCTGGATAACTTTCTACAAAAAGAAAAAGAGGAGACGCACTTTGACGGTTCTGTCAGCTATGATAAGAAAAAAGACTATTTCAGTGCAATACTTTGGAATGTACTGCCGATTGTCTTCCTGATTGCTTTATGGATATTCTTCATGCGACGCATGGGCAGTGGTGCCAGCGGAGGTGCAGGCGGAGTATTCAATGTAGGAAAGTCGAAAGCCCAGCTTTTTGAAAAAGGCGGTTCCATCAAAGTAACTTTCAAAGATGTAGCCGGACTGGCAGAAGCCAAACAAGAAGTAGAAGAAATTGTGGAATTCTTGAAAGAACCCCAGAAATATACCGACCTGGGAGGTAAAATTCCTAAAGGCGCTCTATTGGTGGGCCCTCCGGGAACAGGTAAAACGTTGCTTGCGAAAGCTGTGGCCGGTGAAGCCAATGTACCTTTCTTCTCTTTGGCCGGTTCCGATTTCGTTGAAATGTTTGTCGGTGTAGGTGCATCCCGTGTACGCGACCTCTTCAAACAAGCTAAAGAGAAAGCTCCTTGTATCGTTTTCATCGACGAGATTGATGCTGTAGGACGTGCTCGCGGTAAGAATCCTGCAATGGGCGGAAATGATGAACGTGAAAATACGTTGAACCAGTTGCTGACGGAAATGGATGGTTTCGGCTCAAATAGCGGTGTTATTATCCTGGCAGCCACCAACCGTGTGGATGTACTAGACAAGGCATTGCTCCGTGCCGGACGTTTCGACCGACAAATCCATGTAGATTTACCTGATCTGAACGAACGCAAAGAAGTATTTGGCGTACACTTGCGCCCCATCAAAATAGACGATACGGTAGATGTAGACTTACTGGCACGCCAGACACCCGGATTTTCGGGTGCAGACATTGCCAATGTATGTAATGAAGCTGCTCTGATCGCCGCGCGTCACGGAAAGAAATTCGTAGGCAAGCAAGACTTTCTGGACGCAGTAGACCGTATTATCGGCGGACTTGAAAAGAAAACAAAGATTACTACGGAAGCCGAACGTCGGTCTATTGCCCTGCACGAGGCCGGACACGCCAGCATTTCCTGGTTATTGGAATATGCCAATCCATTGATTAAGGTAACTATCGTCCCCCGCGGACGGGCCTTGGGCGCTGCCTGGTATCTGCCGGAAGAAAGACAGATCACGACTAAAGAGCAAATGCTCGACGAGATGTGTGCTACTTTGGGCGGGCGTGCTGCCGAAGACCTTTTCATCGGCCGTGTATCAAGCGGAGCTGCTAACGATCTTGAGCGCGTAACCAAACAGGCGTATGGCATGATCGCATATTTGGGCATGAGTGAAAAGCTACCCAATTTATGCTATTATAATAATGATGAGTATTCATTCCAGCGTCCATATAGTGAAAAAACTGCCGAACTGATTGACGAAGAGGTCAAAAGAATGGTAAACGAACAGTATGAACGTGCCAAACAGATTCTCTCGGAACACAAAGAGCAACACAACGAATTGGCACAGCTACTGATCGATAAAGAAGTCATCTTTGCTGAGGATGTAGAACGTATCTTTGGAAAACGTCCTTGGGCTTCTCGTTCGGAGGAAATCATGGCAGCCAATAACAAACAAGAAAACGCCGTTCATCCTGCAGATGGAGAAGATGTAGACACAACTACTCCGCAAGCAACAGAGTCTCAAGAGGGCAATACGCAACAAGAGTCAGCGGCATCACAAAACTAAAAACGTAACAACACCTTGAAGAACAACTTTTTACAACGCGCCATAACAGGAATATTATTCGTAGCCATCATAGTGGGTTGTATACTATATGATCCACTGGCTTTCGGCACTCTTTTTGTCATTGTCAGCGCTCTGACTATACGCGAATTCGGACATCTCGTCAACCAATCGGGAGAGGTAAGCATTAACCGGACTATCACCATGTTGGGAGGAGCTTATCTGTTTCTGGCCATTATGGGTTTCTGTATCGACGCTGCCGGTTCTAAAATATTTATTCCTTACCTGATATTAATCATTTATCTGATGGTAAGCGAGTTATATCTCAAAAAGAAGAATCCGGTTTTAAACTGGGCTTACTCCATGCTGAGCCAGATGTACATCGCGCTTCCCTTTGCCATGCTGAATGTGCTTGCTTTCCAGAATGATCCGGAAGCAAGCAGCGTATCATACAATCCGATATTGCCTCTATCCATCTTTGTCTTTTTATGGCTGAATGATACGGGGGCATATTGTTTCGGATCACTTTTCGGCAAACACCGCCTGTTTGAACGCATATCACCTAAAAAATCATGGGAAGGTTCCATTGGCGGAGGTATTGTAGCCATTGCCTCTTCATTTGTTTTTGCCTGCTACTTCCCCATCATGACATGGGCAGAATGGGCGGGACTGGCATTGGTAGTTGTCATTTTCGGGACTTGGGGTGACCTGACAGAGTCTCTGCTGAAACGCCAATTGCAGATTAAAGATTCAGGAAGTATTCTACCCGGACATGGAGGTATGCTCGATCGCTTCGACAGTTCACTTATGGCTATACCGGCAGGCGTTATTTACCTATATGCACTGACATTGGTCTAAAGCAGACAAAAAATAAGTCACAAAAAAATAACGGGCTACAAACACCAAGTACCCTGCAAAAGATAGCAGAAACTTATTGTTTGTAGCCCGTTATTCTTTTAACTAACCTTCTTTTATTTTATTTGCACTTCATCCGAAAGCGTCACCTGCTTTGCTTCCTCCGGCATTGACTGGCCCTTTAAGTTAAAGACCACTTCCGTTTCCCCGTCCTTTACGGAATTCAATTTCACCTTAATGCCTTTCTTACCGGTCAGATCCAATGAATTCAAGTTGAAAGATACGGCACCATTCGCCTGGCGAGCGGTCACATCATCGTATGTATTATAGCGAAATTCCAAATGGATGTATCCATCATCCTCTCCCTCAGCAACTGTAGCCCGCATATCACGAACCAGACTGACAAGATGCTTCTCCTTAACCGGTAAATTCTGACGGAAAATGACATTCAGGTATCCCCCGCCAATCCACATCATATCCTTGTTAACCCAAACCGGATCATTCCCAAATTCCGATTCATTCTCAGCCGTCAAATCTTCTACCTGTTTGGTCAGGACATTATAATTATGCTCTACCTTCACAGCATGATCATATCCTTCATAATTATCGTAAAGTGGGTTGAAGTAAGTAATCACCCGTTGCCCGTCTATCGGCTTATAAAATGGAATAGCAGTTGCAGCCGGCCAAAGAGTTCCCCAACGGTCAGCATTCAGCGAATAAGTGTCGCCACCGACCACACGTACCGTAGCCCAATCTACCGCTATATCTCCCAATGAATAGCCATCATTATCGTCACACGATTGCAATGCCGGCAGCATCAGTGTCAACATTGCCATCCAAAGTAGTTTTATTTTTTTCATCTCTTTTTTAGTTAATCCTTATATCCTATAAATAAAAAAACCGGGCATTTACTGCACCGGTCTCCTGTTTATTATTGAATAAAAAACTATTTTTTAAGCAATTTCACCATTTCACGAGCTGCATGCCGGGGGGCTCCGGCCGGTCCGAGTAACCGTGCCATCTCTTCGTAACCGTCCAACATTTTGCGACGATAATCCTCCCGAAACAGCAAACGCTCCAATTCGGCCCGCATATTCTCTACCGTCATCGTATCGGCCACCAACTCCCTGACAACTTCACGTCCGGCAATCAGATTGACCAACGAGATAAACTTCACCTTCAAAATATGCCTTCGGAGAAAAGACACCAATTTGCCCACCGGAGTGTAATAACAAACCACCTGAGGAACACGGAAAAGAGCTGTCTCGAGAGTAGCCGTACCGGAAGTAACCAAGGCAACATCCGCCTGTTGGAGCAAACGATAAGTCCGGTCAAAAATCACCGCCAGTTCCGTTCCTTTTACAAATTTGGCATAGTATTCCGGAGAAATGCCCGGAGCAGCTGCCAGCACAAGCTGATAACCGGGAAAAGCTGAAGCAGCCCGGATCATATCGGGCAGATTATCCTTAATCTCCTGTTTTCTGCTACCTGCAAGCAAAGCTATGATAGGTTTATCTGCCAATTCACTATCGGCAATAAAATCGGCAAAGGACTCCTGATGCGACGCCTTGAAGGCGGTCACCTCATCTACCGTCGGATTTCCCACATAATGAATGGGGTATCGATGTCCCTTGAAAAATCCTACCTCAAAAGGAAGTATGGAAAAAAGCTCGTCCACATCTCTTTTTATATTCTTGATCCGATACTCTTTCCATGCCCAAATCTTGGGAGAGATATAATAATAAACCGGTATCTTTGTTTTCGCATGCACAAACTTAGCAATATCGAGATTAAAGCCCGGATAATCCACCAGAATGACCACATCGGGCGACCACGCCACGATGTCCTCCTTGCATCTCTTCATGTTGGCAAAAATGGTCGGCAAATGTAGAAGCACAGGGATAAACCCCATGTAGGCCAACTCTTTATAATGCTTCACCATTGTTCCTCCCACGGCAGCCATCAAATCACCGCCAAAGAAGCGAAATTCAGCTTCCGGGTCTTCCTCTTTCAGTGCAGCCATCAAGTGGGAAGCATGCAAATCGCCCGAAGCCTCGCCAACAATCAGATAATATTTCATAATTCCCAGGATTTCAGTTCATCCATAAAATGATAAGCGGTCATATCCACTACAGTAGGTGTAATCGCTACGTATCCATTAGCCAGTGCCCAGTGATCATTCTTTTCGTTTTCCGGTTCATGATCGATAAATTCTCCGGTTAACCAATAGAAATTCGCATCGTCTCTCCGGGGACAAGCCTGCCATTCTCCGCTCCAATGTCCTTTGGCCTGTTCGCAGATTCTCACCCCTTTTATCTCCTGAGTATTAGGAAAATTCACATTGAGGCAAGTCAGTGGCGGAAGTCCTTTCTCAAGCACCATCGCAGCTATTCTCCGGACATAAGGTCCTGCTGCATCAAAATCAGCTCCGGGGGCGTGGTCACAAATAGAGAAACCGATAGAAGGAATCCCATTGAGACAACCTTCGATCACGATCCCCATCGTACCGGAATAGTGCACATTGGTAGCGGAATTGTCACCATGGTTGATTCCACCAACAACCAGGTCCGGCTTCCGGTCGAGTATCTGATTCCGTGCCAGTTTTATGCAGTCGGTCGGTGTACCGGAACATTTATAAACAGTCAGTCCCACATCTTTCTTTAATAACTGATAGTGCACCGGCTGTGTCACCGTCAATGCACATCCACTGCCGGAACGAGGGGCATCCGGGGCCATTACCACTATCTCGCCCAGCGGGCGGAGGAATTTTATCAGTTCACTAATACCTTTTGCCATGATGCCGTCGTCATTGGAGACGAGGATCAGAGGTCTTTTATTTTCCATACAATCTACCTTATCTGTTATTTTATGTTTTCGAAATGCACAAAAGTAACAAAAAGAACTTGTATCGACAACAGAACCAAATAGGAAAGCGAAAGTCTCTTCATTTTCCATAGATGATAACTATAAAAGAGAGGAATAAAAACATCCGGGTGTTTTACACAACAACATCCGGATGTTTTAAGATAGAACATGGGGATGTTATTATCCAAAACATGGGGATGTTTTGCCACTTCTCTTTTCATGTAAACCCAGAAAGGGTCTGATGTTTAGCCATGCAAACTACCCGTTTACAAATCTTAATCTTCTGCAAGTGAGTAAAAAAAGGAATCGATATTCAATTTTAATACGTATATTTGCAAGCTAAAAAGAGAAAAAATGCCCGTATCTCACCTGGCAGTTATTAACAAAACAGGTGACTTATCAACAGATTAAGCAAAGTTTCTATTTTTTAGTAGGCGCTCTGAGGATTTATCACTTATTTCGCTGCCAATAAATTTAGATAATATGGGAAAAATAATTGCTTTGGCCAATCAAAAAGGTGGTGTAGGAAAAACAACGACTACGATTAACCTCGCAGCTTCGCTGGCTACGCTCGAAAAGAAAGTACTGGTTGTTGATGCAGACCCACAGGCAAATGCCTCTTCCGGATTGGGAGTCGACATCAAGCAATCTGAATGTACTATCTACGAATGCATTATCGACAGAGCCAACGTACAGGACGCTATTCATGACACCGAAATTGATTCGTTGAAAGTCATTTCATCGCACATTAATCTCGTAGGCGCCGAAATAGAAATGCTAAATCTCAAAAACCGCGAAAAGATACTGAAAGAAGTGCTGACTCCGTTAAAGGAAGAGTATGATTATATTTTGATAGACTGCTCTCCTTCGCTGGGACTGATCACAATCAATGCCCTCACGGCAGCCGATTCGGTGATTATCCCCGTACAAGCGGAATATTTTGCCCTTGAGGGAATCAGCAAACTGCTGAATACCATCAAGATCATCAAATCGAAACTGAACCCGGCACTCGAAATAGAAGGTTTTCTGCTGACCATGTACGACTCACGTCTGCGTCAAGCCAACCAAATCTATGATGAAGTGAAACGCCACTTCCAGGAACTGGTGTTCAAAACCGTCATCCAGCGTAACGTAAAACTGAGTGAAGCCCCCAGCTACGGCCTCCCCACCATCTTATATGATGCAGAGTCCACCGGAGCGAAAAATCATTTGGCGCTGGCTAAAGAACTAATAAGCAGAAACAGTAAATAAACGAAGATATGGCAACACAGAGAAGAAATGCATTAGGCCGCGGGCTAGACGCCCTACTCTCCATGGAAGAGGTGAAAACCGAAGGTTCTTCGTCTATTAACGAAATAGAACTGTCGAAAATCTCCGTCAACCCCAACCAACCACGCCGTGAGTTTGATGAAACGGCACTGGAGGAGTTGGCCGATTCGATCAGAGAAATAGGAATTATCCAACCCATCACCTTACGTAAAGTCTCGGACGACGAGTACCAGATTATTGCCGGAGAACGCCGCTACCGCGCCTCTCAGAAAGCCGGACTGGATACTATTCCCGCATATATCCGGACAGCCGATGATGAAAACGTGATGGAAATGGCGCTGATAGAGAATATCCAGCGTGAGGATCTTAATTCAGTGGAAATCGCACTGGCCTACCAGCACCTGATAGAGCAATATGACCTGACACAGGAACGGCTGAGTGAACGTGTCGGCAAGAAGCGTACGACCATTGCCAACTATCTGCGCCTGCTGAAACTGCCGGCACCGATACAAATGGCCCTGCAAAACAAGCAGATAGACATGGGACACGCCCGGGCACTGATCACATTAGGCGATCCGAAACTACAAGTTAAAATATTCGAAGAGATTCTGGAACACGGATACTCCGTTCGCAAAGTAGAAGAGATCGTGAAATCGCTGAGCGAGGGAGAAGCCGTAAAGAGCGGAACCAAAAAGATAACCCCGAAACGGGCCAAACTGCCCGAAGAATTCAATATGCTGAAACAGCACCTTTCGGGATTCTTTAACACCAAGGTACAACTGACCTGTTCTGAAAAGGGAAAAGGAAAAATAAGCATCCCCTTCAGCAATGAAGAAGAGTTGGAACGTATCATGGAAATCTTCGATTCACTGAAGAAATAAATGGCAAAAAAAACTAAAACATACCCGTTATACATTGCCCTGCTTCTCTGTTTCTTTCAGGTAGCAGGGATTGATGTGTATGCACAGGAGCCTGTCAAAGTATCCCAAGACTCCATTTCTCCGGTACGCGAAGCCCCCAAAGCACGGGCACGCCGCCATCGCGAGCCGGTCGTTTCTACTCCGGCCACCGACAGCGTGAAAGTGGAGAAAGCAGTCGTCCTCCCACCGATAGACAGTTTGGAGAACCTGAAACCCGCCATCGTTACGGCAGACAGTCTGGAGGAAGTCAACCGACAGAACCTGGAAAGGATAGAAACACCCGTCATGCCATCGGTCGTAAAGGCAGATAGCCTGCCACCCGTCATGCCCAAAAAGCTTTTCGTACCTAATCCGACGAAAGCCACCTGGTATGCCATCGTATTTCCGGGCGGAGGACAAATTTATAACCGCAAATACTGGAAGTTACCTATTATATATGGTGGATTTGCCGGATGTGCTTACGCATTGAGCTGGAACGGGAAAATGTATAAAGACTATGCTCAGGCGTATATGGATATTATGGATAACAATCCTAATACCAACAGTTTTCAGGATTTGCTTCCTCCGAATCATAACTATACCGATACGCAACTGAAAGACCTGCTCCGCAAACGAAAGGACACATACCGGCGCTATCGGGATCTCAGTATATTCGCCGTCATCGGTGTATATCTGATTTCCATCATCGACGCCTATGTGGATGCGGAACTATCGAATTTCGACATATCACCCGACCTGAGTATGAGGGTGGAACCTACTATTATTAATAACAACCCGTTGCAACCCGGCAGCAAGTCGGTAGGCGTGCAATGCAGCCTCAGATTTTAACCCATGAAGATTGAACAAATAAGAATGAAGAAATTAGCAAACTATTGCCCCCTGATTTTATTATTTTTGTTTGCCACACCCAAGGTAAACGCACAGAGTGTAGACGTAGTGATTCGCGACAACGGCAAAGAACGCCAAGAGAGCATCGAGCTTCCCAAAAGTATGACTTATCCTCTCGATAGCCTGCTCAACGACTGGAAAGCCAAGAATTATATCGACTTAGGAAAAGACTGCAGTACAGCGGAGATCAACCCGCTGTTCAGCGACTCCGTATACATCGACCGCCTATCACGCATGCCGACCGTTATGGAAATGCCATACAACGAAATTGTACGTAAATTTATTGACATGTATGCCGGACGCCTGCGGAATCAAGTCTCTTTTATGTTGAGTGCCTGCAACTTCTATATGCCTATCTTTGAGGAGGCCCTCGATGCGTATAATTTACCATTGGAATTGAAATATCTGCCTATTATCGAATCGGCCTTGAACCCGTCGGCAGTATCGCGCGCCGGTGCAGGAGGCTTGTGGCAGTTCATGATCGGAACCGGCAAAATGTACGGTCTGGAGTCAAACAGCCTGGTGGACGACCGTCGTGACCCGATAAAAGCAACCTGGGCAGCAGCACGCTACCTGAAGGATCTATATGACATTTATCATGACTGGAATCTTGTGATTGCGGCTTACAACTGCGGACCGGGCACTATCAACAAAGCCATCCGCCGCTCGGGAGGAGAAACCGACTATTGGAGTATTTATAATTATCTGCCCAAAGAAACAAGAGGTTACGTACCGGCATTTATCGCCGCGAACTATGTAATGACCTATTACTGTGATCACAACATCTGCCCGATGGAAACCAATATTCCCGAAAGCACTGATACGATTCAAGTTAACAAAAACCTCCATTTCCAGCAGATCGCCGACTTATGCAACGTCCCAATGGACCAAATCAGAAGTCTCAATCCACAATATAAAAAAGAAATCATACCGGGCGAAAGCAAGTCGTACACACTGCGCCTTCCACAAAACGCGGTCAGTTCGTTCATCGACCGTCAGGATACGATTTATGCCCACCGTGCCGGCGAACTGTTCAAGAATCGGCGTACAGTGGCCATCAGGGACGACAGTTCAGTCTCCAAGAGGAGAGGTAGCTCTGCCAAAGCCGGCAGTGGTACACCCACTTACTATAAAATCAAAAACGGGGATACCCTGGGAGCCATTGCGGCAAAATATGGTGTACGCGTAAAAGATCTTCAAAACTGGAACGGATTGCGGGGAACTAACATTTCCGCAGGAAAACGTTTGAAAATATACAAATAAATCGCCTTTCGCTTGCCTGATGTTTAAATTTGATTATTTTTGCAGAAAAGGAACGAAAGGACTAAATTATGGACACTGAGAACCAGAAAGAAATAGCTGAAGAGCAGATGATTGAACAAGCGTTTCAGGAATTGCTGAACGATTATCTTGCTACCAAGCACCGCAAACGTATTGAGATTATAACCAAGGCCTTCAATTTCGCCAATCAGGCACATAAAGGCATCAAACGACGCTCGGGGGAACCGTATATCATGCACCCCATTGCCGTCGCGAAGATCGTATGTAATGAAATAGGCCTCGGCTCGACTTCCATTTGTGCCGCTTTGCTGCACGATGTTGTCGAGGACACCGATTATACAGTAGAAGATATCGAAAATATCTTCGGGGCCAAGATTGCACAGATTGTCGACGGACTGACCAAAATCTCCGGAGGTATTTTTGGTGACCGGGCTTCGGCACAAGCAGAAAACTTCAAGAAACTCCTGCTCACCATGTCTGATGATATCCGGGTGATCCTGATCAAGATTGCCGACCGCCTGCACAACATGCGTACACTAGGTTCCATGTTGCCCAACAAGCAATATAAGATTGCAGGCGAAACCCTTTATATTTACGCCCCCCTTGCCAATCGCCTGGGACTGTATAAGATCAAGACGGAACTGGAAAACCTCAGTTTCAAATATGAACATCCTGAAGAATATCAGGAGATTGAAGAAAAGCTGAACGCAACAGCCGCCGAACGCGATAAGGTATTCAACGAATTCACCGCTCCCATACGCGAGCAGTTGGATAAAATGGGATTAAAATATCGAATCCTGGCACGTGTGAAGTCCATCTACTCTATCTGGAACAAGATGCAGACCAAGCATGTTCCTTTCGAAGAGATTTATGATCTTCTGGCTGTACGGATCATTTTCGAACCACGCAACATAGACGAGGAACTGAACGACTGTTTCGATATTTATGTTTCTATCTCCAAAATCTATAAACCGCATCCCGACCGTCTGCGCGACTGGGTGAGCCACCCCAAAGCTAACGGATACCAGGCACTGCACGTCACTTTGATGGGCAATAATGGCCAGTGGATCGAAGTCCAGATACGCAGTGAGCGGATGAACGATGTAGCCGAACAGGGATTTGCCGCTCACTGGAAATATAAAGAAGGAGGAGGCAGCGAAGACGAAGGCGAACTGGAGAAATGGTTGCGTACCATTAAAGAGATACTCGACGATCCGCAGCCGGATGCCATCGACTTTCTCGATACAATCAAATTAAACTTATTCGCCTCGGAAATCTTTGTCTTCACCCCGAAAGGAGAGCTCAAAACCATGCCGCAGAACTCCACTGCCCTGGATTTCGCCTTCTCACTGCACACAGATATAGGAAGCCACTGTATAGGTGCCAAAGTGAATCATAAACTGGTGCCACTAAGCCATAAGCTGCAAAGTGGTGACCAAGTGGAAATCCTGACATCCAAGTCACAGCGTGTACAGCCGCAATGGGAAGTGTTTGCCACTACTGCGCGTGCAAGGGCTAAGATTGCGGCTATTCTGCGTAAGGAACGAAAAACCTTCCAGAAAGAAGGAGAAGAATTGTTGAATGAATTCTTTAAGAAAGAAGAGATCCGCCCGGAGGCAGCCGTCATCGAGAAGTTGTGCAAACTGCATAACATGAAGAACGAAGAAGAGTTTCTTGTAGCCATCGGTAACAAAACCATCGTTCTGGGAGATGCCGACAAAAATGAACTGAAAGAGAAACAAAGCAGCAACTGGATGAAGTATCTGACTTTCTCTTTTGGCAATAATAAGGATAAACAGCAGGAGGAAAAAGAACCGCAGGAAAAGGAAAAAATCAACACCAAACAAATTCTCAAACTGACGGAAGATGCCCTGCAAAAGAAATATATCATGGCCGAATGTTGTCATCCCATCCCCGGTGACGACGTACTGGGATACATGGACGAGAATGACCGCATCATCATCCACAAGCGTCAATGTCCGGTAGCGGCCAAACTGAAAAGCAGCTACGGCAACCGCATCATTGCCACTGAATGGGATACACACAAGAAACTTTCGTTCCTGGTATACATTTATATTAAAGGAATAGATAATGTAGGGCTGCTGAATGAAATTACACAAGTTATTTCACGCCAGCTTAATGTGAATATCCGGAAACTGGATATGGAAACGGACGATGGCATTTTCGAAGGAAAGGTCCAATTGTATGTGCACGATGTGGAAGATGTAAAAGCTATTTGCAACAACCTGCGCAAGATTCCGAATATAAAGTCGGTGACACGTGTAGAAAACTAACAAAACAATAAATTAAATAACGGGAAGAGGAACAATGAGTGCTTGAACAATCACTCATTGCTCCTCTTCCCGTCTTGTTGAAAACCCATCCAAAGCATCCCTCATTCCGATCAACTCTTGACGAATCTGCTTCAAACGGTCGATAATTTCAAAATTCCGGATCGTCGCTTCCCTGTTATCTTTCAGTTTCTGGCGAGCTCCGGGCAGAGTCATTCCTCTTTCTTTCACCAAATGATAGATCAGGCGAATGGTTTCCACATCCTCTTTCCTATACTGGCGCACGCCACGACTCCCTTTCTTTGGGGATATCTGCGGGAACTCCTTTTCCCAGAAACGAAGCAACGATTCGTTGACATCAAACATTTGGGCAACTTCACTGATAGAGTAATATAATTTCAGGTCTCTCTCCGTATTTTGCATGATTTTCTTCTCTTTTAGTCAAATACTTTACCGTGGTTGGCGGCAATCTGAATCATCCGTTCATAATCTTCCGCACTCAAATCCATAAAGTAATAGTTCACCGGATTGACCACCTGTCCTTTGACGTGCACTTCGTAATGCAAATGCGGGCCGGTACTCTTTCCCGTACTTCCTACCCCGGCTATAACTTCACCACGCACGACCTTTTTACCCAGTTTAGTACGAAACTCCTGTAAATGGGCGTAGCGGGTACGATATCCGAAGCCATGGTCAATCTCGACAGTATTGCCATAACCGGTCTCCCATCCCATTTTCACAACCGTACCATCACCCGTGGCATACACGTCCGTACCCGGATGTGCCGAGAAGTCCATGCCGGCATGAAATTTCGTTGTTCCGTAGATGGGGTCAATCCGTGTCCCATAACCGGATGCTGTCTTCCGAAGGTCCTTATTGGATATAGGCTGGATGGCGGGAATACATTTCAGCATCTGATCATGATTTTTACACATTGCCACTACATCGTCAAATGACTTGGACTGGATATAAAGCTGTTTGCTCAGTACATCCATCTTTTGGGTAGTGTTGATCACCAACTTTGAGTTAGCCATATCCATCAATTGTTCGTAACGGTTCGTACCACCATAACCGGCCTGACGAATAGCCGGTGAAACAGGATCGGCCATAAAAATCACTCTATAGAGGTTATCATCACGCTGCTGGATATCCTGAAGCACCCCCATCGCCTCGTCAAGACGACGAGAGAGTACGTTATATTGCGCCAAGAGTTGGCTATTTTCTTTCCGCAACTCCTTCTCTGAGGGAGAACCGAAAATCAGTAACAGAATGATGAAACTGCCGGCTCCCAGTCCCATTCCTATAAAAAGACGGCGGAGAATGCTCAGCGCCCGTTGTCGGACAGTCGGATAAATCCGGTCATAAGTCTGCGTTTGCGGATTATAGATGTAGTAAACTTTGCGCATCTTATAAATATTTCGCTTGTTAATACGGCAAAAATAATAAAAACAAGCTATCTTTGCACTGCTTTTTTCAGAATATTAACCTCAACAATAGATATATAGAAGTATGTTGACTGCAAAAGAAACCAGAGATTCGTTTAAGAATTTCTTCGAGTCAAAAGGACATCAGATCGTTCCTTCGGCTCCAATGGTGATTAAAGATGACCCCACCCTGATGTTTACCAATGCAGGGATGAACCAGTTTAAAGATATTATTTTGGGTAACCACCCGGCGAAATACCACAGAGTCGCGGACTCACAAAAGTGCCTTCGTGTAAGCGGCAAGCACAATGACCTTGAAGAAGTAGGACACGATACCTACCATCACACCATGTTCGAAATGCTGGGTAACTGGTCGTTCGGTGATTACTTCAAGAAAGAAGCCATCAGTTGGGCATGGGAATATCTGGTAGACGTCCTGAAACTGAATCCGGAACACCTGTATGCAACAGTATTCGAAGGTAGCCCGGAAGAGGGTCTGGAGCGTGATAACGAGGCCGCCTCTTACTGGGAGCAATACTTGCCTAAAGACCATATCATCAACGGAAACAAACATGATAACTTTTGGGAAATGGGTGATACAGGCCCTTGCGGTCCGTGTTCGGAGATCCACATCGACCTCCGTCCTGCAGAAGAGCGTGCCAAGATTTCAGGACGCGACCTGGTGAACCACGATCATCCCCAGGTTATCGAAATCTGGAATCTTGTATTCATGCAATACAACCGCAAAGCCGACAGCACTCTTGAGCCGCTTCCGGCGAAAGTGATCGATACCGGTATGGGATTCGAACGCCTGTGCATGGCTTTGCAGGGTAAAACATCCAATTACGACACGGACGTATTCCAGCCGTTGATTAAAGCAATCGCCCAAATGGCCGGAACGGAATATGGCAAAAATGAACAGAACGACATTGCTATGCGTGTTATTGCCGACCACATCCGTACCATTGCGTTCTCAATTACTGACGGACAATTGCCTTCGAATGCCAAGGCCGGTTACGTGATTCGTCGTATCCTGCGTCGTGCCGTTCGTTACGGATATACATTCCTTGGACAGAAACAGGCATTTATGTACAAATTGCTTCCGGTTCTGATTGACAGCATGGGAGATGCCTATCCGGAACTGATTGCTCAAAAAGAGTTGATCGAAAAGGTTATCAAAGAAGAAGAAGAATCATTCCTCCGTACTTTGGAAACCGGTATCCGCCTGCTTGATAAAACAATGGCTGACACCAAAGCTAACGGAAAGACTGAAATCAGCGGTAAAGACGCTTTCACATTATATGATACATTCGGTTTCCCACTCGACCTGACAGAGTTGATTCTGCGTGAAAATGGTATGACAGTCAATGTCGAAGAGTTCGATGCCGAAATGCAACAGCAGAAACAACGTGCCCGCAATGCAGCTGCCATAGAGACAGGTGACTGGATCATACTGAAAGAAGGAACTACTGAATTTGTAGGCTACGATTACACGGAATACGAAACTTCCATCCTGCGTTATCGCCAGGTGAAACAGAAAAACCAGACTCTGTATCAGATCGTACTGGACTACACTCCGTTCTATGCAGAGAGCGGTGGCCAGGTAGGCGACACCGGTGTATTGGTAAACGAATTCGAGACTATCGAAGTAATCGACACCAAGAAAGAAAATAATCTTCCGATACATATTACAAAGAAACTGCCCGAACATCCGGAAGCTCCGATGATGGCATGTGTAGACACAGACAAACGTGCCGCTTGTGCAGCCAATCACTCGGCTACCCACTTGCTGGACGAAGCGCTCCGTGAAGTTTTAGGCGAACATGTAGAGCAGAAAGGATCATTGGTTACACCGGACTCTCTGCGTTTTGACTTCTCTCACTTCCAGAAAGTGACAGACGAAGAACTCCGCAAAGTAGAGCATCTGGTAAACGCCAAGATACGTGCCAATGTTCCATTACAGGAACACCGCAACATCCCTATCGAAGAAGCGAAAGAACTGGGCGCAATCGCCCTGTTCGGCGAGAAATATGGTGACCACGTACGTGTTATCCAGTTTGGCTCATCCATTGAATTCTGTGGAGGTACCCACGTTGCCGCTACCGGAAATATCGGTATGGTAAAAATTATCTCTGAGAGTTCGGTAGCTGCCGGTGTACGCCGTATCGAAGCATATACCGGAGCTCGCGTAGAAGAAATGCTGGATGCGATCCAGGATACTTTGAGCGACTTGAAAGCTCTTTTCAACAATGCTCCCGACCTTGGTGTGGCCATTCGCAAGTATATCGACGAAAACGCAGGACTGAAAAAACAGGTGGAAGACTTCATGAAAGAAAAAGAAGCTGCCGTCAAAGAACGCCTGCTGAAGAATGTACAAGAGATTAACGGCATTAAAGTCATTAAGTTCTGCTTGCCGATGCCCGCCGAAGTAGTGAAGAACATCGCTTTCCAACTTCGTGGTGAAATTACAGAAAATCTCTTCTTTGTAGCCGGAACAGTAGATGCCAATAAACCAATGCTGACTGTTATGATCAGTGACAACCTGGTTGCCGGCGGACTGAAAGCAGGTAATCTGGTGAAAGAAGCTGCCAAACTGATTCAGGGTGGCGGTGGCGGTCAACCTCACTTCGCAACAGCCGGTGGCAAGAATCCGGACGGACTGAACGCTGCTGTTGAGAAGGTACTGGAACTGGCAGGAATCTAAAGGGGCCGACTCTTACGAGTGGGTACCACGCTATCCGAAAGTTCCCATATAAAGTTAGAAGTCAGATTAAACATCATAGACTCTCCGAGTAAAGAGTCCGGTACTGCGCCGGACTCTTTCTATTTTATTCCCCTTCATCGAATGTCCATATCACAAACTCACTTTATCCCCCGGAAAGAGCAAGAATGATCTTGTTTATTCTACTCCTTCTACTACAGTAACGGAGAAGAGTGGACAGATTCAGCCTCATCCGAGATTCTTGATCGCCCGAAACTCTTTTGGAGAGATACCCGTATTCTTTTTAAAGAAATGCGTCAAATAGGATTGGTCCGGAAAATGCAGTTGCTCAGCTATTTCTGTTACAGATAAACGAGGCTCATTCAACAGCACTTTTATTTCGGCCACCAACTGTTCATCAATAAGCTGTTTAGGCTTCTTTCCATCTAAATGCCGAACTGTAATTTTATGCAGGTAACGAGACGATATACAAAGTTTTTCGGCATAAAAAGCTACCTGATGTTCATGCATACTATATTCACGGATCAATTGCATAAACCGATGGCAAAGTAATTGCGTACGACTATATTGCTTACTGACAGCCAATTTTTCCGGAATCGTATTAAACAGCCACATAAGCAGACTTTGCAAAAAGTTGTGCTCTTGTTGTCCCCTGAACTGGGGCATCGGTTCGGTAAACAACATTTGTGCCATATCCATCCACAAATTGATCTGCCGCCAGGTCTTCTGACTCCGTTCGTCAGCAGTATGATGGTAACAGGGATGTTCGTGAGTATAATTAAAGTAAGGTGTATCGATAGGTAACATGGCATTTAAAAATGCTTCTTTAGGAAACATCAACATTTTCACCTGTAAATCTCCGGAAGTTTCGAGCACTTGCAGCAAACCGCCGGTCAGGAAGATCAATTCTGTCTGTTCATTGAATATATATTTCTGCACACCGGTAGAGACAACGGCTTCTCCCTGCGTACAAATCAGATAGATACCACACCGGAAATGGTATGGGGCCGATATCAAAGAGGCCAGGTCGGTCTCTTCATATCGGATCGTTTTTGTATCGGCAAGCAATCGGTCTGTTTTCATAAAAGTCTGTTTTAGGCAACAAATGTAGGCTTATTTTTGATATTCAGGCTATTTTGTTCTGAAAACAACATGTTTTGTACAGATTAGCCTATATTCGATTCCTAACAGATGGAGTAATTTTGCAACCGTATTGATCAAAGAGAATAGCAATGACTGACAGACAGAATTCCAGACGGTTCTTATTATTATTTTTAGGTGTATTAAGTGCTTTCGGCCCTTTTATAATGGACATGTATTTGCCTACCTTACCGGCTATGGCAGATTTTTTCCACACTTCATCTTCTATGGTACAATTGGGACTCACCACCAGCATGATTGGCTTGGCTGCCGGACAATTAATTTTCGGTCCCTTGAGTGACAAGTACGGGCGACGTCCTCCATTACTTCTGGCCATGATTCTGTTCCTGCTCGCTACGGTGGGGTGCATCTTTTCACATACCATTTCACAATTTGTGACATCCCGATTCTTACAAGGCATTGCCGGAGCAGGTGGTGTAGTGATTTCCCGCTCCATAGCTACCGACGAGTATTCGGGACAGCAACTGGCCGGCATGCTTGCCGTTATCGGCGGAATAAATGGAATAGCTACAGTCATCGCCCCTATCGGAGGAGGTATACTGGCTCAGATAACAAGCTGGCAAGGCATCTTTATCTGCTTATTCTTTATGGGAGTGGTTCTCCTATCCGGAAGCTTACATTTGAACGAATCACTTCCGGCAAAACACAGACAGACTGTGAGTTGGCAAGACTTATACCATAGTTTCGGAGAAGTCCTCCGCAACCGCCGCTATGTAGGCTACGTCCTGCAATATGGTTTCACTATGGGAATACTGTTTGTCAATATCTCTTCTGCACCATTCATCATGCAACAACACTACGGACTCTCTCCTCTATCCTTCAGCCTCTGTTTCGGAATCAATGCGATAGCAATGGTTATCTTTTCAGCCATATCGATAAAATTACCTACCATGGAACGGGCTTTATATATAGGAAGCCGGGGCATGCTGTCAGTATCTGCACTATTGATGGTATTCTTGTCCTTGGGATGTGATTTTTGGATCTACGAGTTATTGATCTTCGTTCTACTCTCGATGATTGGCATGACTTTTACAGCATCCAACACCTTGGCCATGGAGTGTGAGCGACGGAATGCAGGCATTGCTTCGGCACTTTTGGGAGCCACCGGGTTTGCATTCGGAGGTATTGTATCGCCATTGGTAAGTTTAGGAGATATGATGACCTCTACCGGAATATTGTTTTTAGCAGGTTCTGCCTGTGCCTATGCATGCACCCGATATGTACTGTCACCATCCGTTCAACCCTCCGGAGTGCTATATCATTGAAAGTTACTATGGCGTTCTTTCCTGACAAAACGCTAAAAGGAGATTTAAAATCCAATGCAACCGACTAAAGATAAAGTCAAAGCATACCATAAGCCATGATTCACTAACAAACAAATACTTAAGATTCAAGATGTTAATTGAAAACCAAAGGATCCTGCCTTTAAAACCAACAATCCTTTGGCTTTTAAAGCAACGGTTCTCCTCTTTTCAACCTATAAGAACTCCATCCAAATCATCTCATACGTTCGATTGTACGCCGGGGAACAGATGTATTTTATCTATACATCCCGTTTTTCAAAACATAAAGAAGGGATCACTGAAACGGAAAGCATATTATCTCCCCCGGCTGTTTATAATGCCCCCTCCGCCCTCATGATAACGAGTCGAAATACAAAAAGACGAATCAATCAGCACGAAAGCTCTTTCGTTTTACATTTATATTCTCTACCTTTGCACACTAAATCAATCAATTACTTAAAAAACTCTAACCCAAGCCGCATGAAAGTACTTTTTCATTCACTATTTATTCTTTTATTTGTTTTCACTGCCTGTACGTCTACCCCTAAACAGGCAACTATTGACTATACCCAATATGTAAACCCATTTATCGGAACCGATTTCACCGGTAATACCTATCCCGGAGCACAAGTCCCTTTCGGCATGGTACAACTTAGTCCGGACAACGGACTTCCCGGCTGGGACCGTATCTCCGGATATTTTTATCCCGATAGCACTATTGCCGGATTCAGCCATACCCATCTTTCTGGTACGGGAGCAGGCGACTTATATGACATCTCTTTCATGCCCGTCACCCTGCCTTATAAAGAAGCAGAAGCTCCGTTAGGTATTTACTCCAAATTTTCCCATCAGGACGAAAGTGCCACGGCAGGATATTACCAGGTACTGCTGAAAGATTACGGCATCAACGTCGAATTGACGGCAACCGAACGATGCGGCATTCAGCGTTACACTTTTCCTGAAGCCAAAGCCGCTATCTTCCTCAACCTGAAAAAAGCTATGAATTGGGACTTTACCAATGATTCGCACATCGAAGTTATCGACTCGGTAACCATTCAGGGATACCGCTTCTCCGACGGATGGGCACGCGACCAGCACGTCTATTTCCGTACACGCTTCTCTAAACCTTTTACAGCCGTTCAAATGGATACAACTGCCATCCTGAAAGACGGAAAACGAATGGGTACGGCTACCATAGCCCGATTCGATTTCGACACACAAAAAGGAGAGCAAATACTTGTCAACACAGCCCTTTCCGGTGTCAGCATGGAAGGAGCAGCTCAAAATCTGGCAGCCGAAGTTCCGGAGGATAATTTCGATAAATATCGTGAGGCTGCACGGGACAACTGGAACCGGCAACTCTCTAAAATCGCAGTCAAAGGCGACCATAAGGACGATTGGGTAAACTTCTACACCGCACTCTATCACACCATGCTTGCTCCTACCATTTATAGCGATGTCGACGGTTCGTATTACGGTCCGGACAAAAAGATTCATCGCACAGACGGATGGGTAAACTACAGTACTTTCTCTTTATGGGATACATACCGCGCCGCACATCCTCTATTTACCTATACCGAACCCGAACGTACCAACGATATGGTTCAATCATTTCTGGCTTTCTACGAACAGAACGGACGCCTGCCGGTTTGGAATTTCTACGGTAGTGAAACAGATATGATGATTGGCTATCATGCCGTTCCGGTCATCGTGGATGCTTATCTGAAAGGTATTGGAAACTTTGATCCGGAAAAGGCATTGGAAGCTTGTGTAGCCACTGCCAACCTGGACAATTACCGCGGAATTGGTGCTTATAAAGAACTGGGATATGTTCCTTTCAATGAAAAAGATAGTTATAATGCCGAAAACTGGTCGTTATCCAAAACACTTGAATACGCTTATGATGATTACTGCATTGCCCGCATGGCAGAAAAACTGGGAAAGAAAGAGATTGCGGACGAATTCTATAAGCGGTCGCAAAACTATCGTAACGTATACAATCCGGCAACCTCGTTCATGCAACCTCGTGATGACAAGGGAGAATTTCAGAAAGACTTTAAAGCAGATGCTTATACACCGCATATCTGCGAAAGCAATGGTTGGCAATATTTCTGGTCGGTACAGCATGACATAGACGGACTGATCGGACTGACAGGCGGAAAAGAACGTTTTGCACAAAAGCTGGACAGCATGTTCACCTTCCATCCTTCGGCCGACGACGAACTTCCGCTCTTCAGTACCGGAATGATAGGCCAATATGCTCACGGAAACGAACCGAGCCATCACGTCATCTACCTTTATAATGCGGTAGACCAACCCTGGAAAACCCAGGAGTATGTGGCAAAAGTGATGAACGAACTCTACCTGAACAGCCCTGCCGGACTCTGCGGAAACGAAGACTGCGGCCAGATGTCGGCTTGGTATGTATTCAGCGCCATGGGATTCTATCCGGTAAATCCGATAAGCGGTCAATATGAAATAGGTACTCCACTTTTCCCGGAAGTGCAACTGCACCTTGACAACGGGAAAACATTCACTGTCAAAGCTCCGGCTGTCAGCAAAGAGAATATCTATATCCGATCAACCAAACTGAATGGAAAACCCTATGATAAAAGTTACATTACTCATGAACAGATTATGAGTGGTGCAACCCTTGAGTTTGAAATGGGAAAGGAGAAAGTTACGAGTGATCAATAACTTGTAGCCCGCACCCCCAAAACCAGCAGCTAAAAAAGATGGACGACACATTTGATATAACCTACAAAGCCCTGTTCCGGAGGTACTATCCGAACCTGATGTTCTACGCCACCCGCCTGGTGGGCGATGAAGAAGCAGAAGATGTGGTACAGGATGTATTCGTGGAACTGTGGAAACGAAGAGATTCCATGGTAATAGGCGACCAGATCCAAGCCTTCCTCTATCGGGCGGTATATACCCGGGCCTTGAATGTGCTGAAACATCGCAGCATAGAGGACGGATATTGCGCTGCTGTGGAAGAAATCAACCAAAAACGAGCGGAATTCTATCAGCCGGACAACAACGAAGTAATCCGGCGGATAGAAGACCGCGAATTGCGAAACGAAATCTACCAAGCCATTAACGAGCTACCGGACAAATGCAAGGAAGTGTTTAAGTTGAGCTATCTGCACGAAATGAAGAATAAAGAAATAGCCGACGTGATGGGAGTCTCTTTACGTACGGTAGAAGCCCACATGTACAAGGCACTGAAGTTCCTACGAAACCGTCTCGGTCATTTATGGTTTTTATTTCTACTATTTTTTATCAAATAGATAAGTGTTTTTAAAGATTTAGTTGTTTCTATTATATAATGAAAAAGAAAAGATGAATAATCTGAGCGAAGACATATTGATGAGATATCTGACAGGCGAATGTTCTGACGAAGATTTTGCCAGAGTGAACGCTTGGATCAAAGAATCAGACGATAATGCCCGCCGACTTTTCCGAATGGAAGAGGTATATCATTTGGGCAGACACGACAGCTTTCCGGATCAGAAAAAAGTTGCCCGGGCAGAAGCACGACTATACAAGAAACTGGCTCAGAAAGATGCACATAGCCGCAAAGTGATCAGAATGCACCAATGGATGCGATATGCCGCTATCATCGTGCTCGCACTGATGATAGGCACCGGAGGCGGATACCTGTACTATCAGGCCGATCCGACCCGGAATATGATAACGGCCTCGTCCACGGATGGCAAAGTGAAAGAAGTGATGTTGCCCGATGGCACAAAAGTATGGCTCAATCAATCGGCCACCTTGAGATATCCCAAGGAATTCTCAGAATCCGAAAGAGATGTATATCTCGATGGAGAAGCTTATTTCGAAGTCACTAAAAACCGTCGGTGTCCTTTCGTTGTAGAAAGTGAGGCTATGCGTATCAAAGTGTTGGGAACCACTTTCAATTTCAAATGCGACAAGAGTCACAAACTGGCAGAAGCAACCTTGATCGAAGGAGAAATAGAAGTGAGAGGAAACCACGATGAAGGAATGATTATTCTTTCGCCCGGACAAAAGGCCGAACTGAATAAAACAACCCGCAGACTGGTGGTGAAGCAAGTAGATGCCAAATTGGATGCCGTATGGCACAATGACCTGATCCCGTTTGAACAGGCGGACATTTTTGCCATCACCCGGACGTTAGAACGCTTTTATGATGTGAAAATCATTCTTTCACCCGACATTAAGTCCGACAAAACTTACTCGGGTGTATTGAAGAAAAAAGATAATATAGAGTCTGTACTCCAATCATTGGACAACTCTATACCTATCAATTATAAGATTGTGGGAGACAATATCTTTATTTCTTCACGTAACAAGTGAGCAACTAATTAAAATAAACATACAGTACCATGAAATTTAAAACATTCCTGGCGGGATGTTTAGGAGGCTTATTGTCTCTGAACTCCTGCACAAACTCGCCGGACATGACTGATTACGCAGCCTATGTCAACCCATTTATCGGTACAGGCGGACACGGTCATACTTTTCCGGGCGCCATTGTCCCCCATGGCATGATTTCTCCCAGCCCAGACACCCGCATAGATGGGTGGGATGCCTGCTCGGGATATTATTACGCAGATTCCACCATCAACGGATTCTCACACACCCATTTGAGCGGAACCGGTTGTTGCGACTATGGAGATGTACTACTGATGCCTACGGTGGGCGAACAAAAGTACCTCCCCACAGGTTCACAGAGCCAGCAGATGGCTTATGCTTCTGCCTTTTCACATCAGAATGAGACTGCCGAACCGGGCTATTACTCAGTCTTCCTGGATACTTATCAAGTAAAAGCCGAACTGACTGCAAGCAAACGGGCAGCTATCCACAGGTATACTTTTCCTGAAAGTAAAGAAGCAGGATTCATCCTCGACTTGGACTACAGTCTGCAACGGCAGACCAACAAAGAGATGGAAATAGAGGTCATCAGCCCCACTGAAATCTGCGGCCGTAAAAAGACCATGTACTGGGCTTTCGACCAATATATCAACTTTTATGCAAAATTCTCGAAACCTTTCACCTATACGTTGGTGACTGATTCGATGGCACTCGACGATGGAGGCAGACTGCTGCCTACCTGTAAAGCATTACTTCACTTTGACACGACCAAAGACGAACAAGTGTTTGTCAAAGTCGGAATCTCTGCTGTGGACATAGAGGGTGCACGCAAAAATGTAGAAACTGAAATACCAGACTGGGATTTTGACGGAGTACGTAAAGACGCACGCAAAGCGTGGAATGAAACGTTATCGAAGATTGATATTACTACCAATGATAAAAATGACAAAACCATCTTCTATACCGCACTCTACCACACTGCCATTAGCCCGAATCTGTTTACGGACGTAGACGGACGTTATCTGGGTATGGATCTGCAAGTACATCAAGGAGATACACTGAATCCGATGTATACCATTTTTTCTTTATGGGATACCTTCCGTGCACTGCATCCGCTAATGACCATTATAGATCCGGATCTGAACAATGCTTTCATCCGTTCACTGATCAAAAAGCATCAGGAGGGGGGCATTTTCCCAATGTGGGACATGGCTTCCAACTATACCGGTACAATGATTGGTTACCATGCCGTTCCCGTCATTGTAGATGCATATATGAAAGGCGATCGTAATTTCGACATCCAAGAAGCTTACCGAGCCTGCGTGCGTGCGGCAGAATATGATACAACAGGAATCAAATGCCCCGATCTGGTGTTACCCCATCTGATGCCGAAAGCCAAATATTATAAAAACTCAATCGGCTACGTACCGTGTGACCGCGAAAACGAATCGGTCGCCAAGGCCTTGGAGTACGCTTATGACGACTGGTGTATTTCAGTATTTGCCGATGCATTGAACGACTACGACACCCGGGACAAATACGCACGTTTCGCAAAAGCCTACGAGTTTTACTTCGATCCGGGAACCCGCTTTATGCGCGGATTGGACAGTAAGGGCGAATGGCGCACTCCCTTCAATCCACGTTCTTCAACTCACCGCAACGATGATTATTGTGAAGGGACTGCCTGGCAATGGACCTGGTTCGTTCCACACGACATCGAAGGATTGGTAAAACTAATGGGCGGCGAAGATGCCTTCATCGGTAAACTGGATTCTCTGTTTACCGCCGACTCTTCACTGGAAGGCGAAACAACCTCCTCGGACATCAGCGGACTGATCGGACAATATGCCCACGGCAACGAACCCAGCCACCACGTGATTCATATGTACAACTATGTGAACCGTCCGTGGAGGACGCAAGAATTGGTAGACAGCGTATACCGTAGCCAATATGCCAATGCCGTAGACGGACTGTCGGGAAATGAAGATTGCGGACAAATGTCGGCTTGGTATGTACTCAATTCTATGGGATTCTATCAGGTATGTCCGGGGAAACCGGTTTATTCTATCGGACGCCCCGCATTCGATAAAGCCGTAGTAAACCTGCCCGATGGCAAAAAGTTTACAGTGATAGCTAAGAATAACTCGAAAAAGAATAAGTATATCAAAAGCATGACACTGAACGGAAAACCATTGGATAAACCATTCTTTACGCATGACGATATCATAGCAGGCAGTACGTTGGAAATAGAAATGACAGACCGGCGGCCCCAACCCTAAGAAAGTACTCTGTTTCATCACAGATTATACGAATATGTAGCCTACACGGCACCGATGATAGAAAATATATAATATCCATATAGCAATACACTTATCCACACCATGAGAAAAATTCTTTTGACCGCTTGCCTTATAGCTTGCTCACTAATGGCTGAGGCCAAAGACTGGACCCAATACGTAAACCCACTGATGGGAACGCAGTCTTCTTTCGAATTATCAACCGGGAATACCTATCCCGCTATTGCACGTCCGTGGGGAATGAACTTCTGGACACCGCAAACGGGCAAGATGGGGGACGGATGGCAATACACGTATACAGCCAACAAAATCAGGGGATTCAAGCAAACCCACCAACCCAGCCCATGGATCAATGATTACGGACAATTCTCCATCATGCCCGTCACAGGCAAACTTGAGTTTGATGAAGAAAAACGTGCCAGTTGGTTCAGTCATAAAGGTGAAATAGCAACTCCTTCCTACTATAAAGTATATTTGGCCGAGCACGATGTAGTGACCGAAATGACTCCGACAGAACGTGCGGTTCTGTTCCGTTTCACCTTTCCCGAAAACGAACACTCGTACATTGTAGTAGACGCATTCGACAAGGGTTCCTACGTAAAAGTAATTCCGGAAGAGAACAAGATAATCGGCTACACCACCCGTAACAGTGGTGGAGTGCCCGAGAATTTCAAGAACTACTTCGTTATCGAGTTCGACAAACCTTTCACTTACAAAGGCACTTTTGCAGACAAAAAGCTGGAAGAAGGCAACTTGGAGCAGAAAGCCGACCATACGGGAGCCATCATTGGTTTCAGTACCCGTAAAGGTGAAATCGTGCATGCCCGTATAGCTTCTTCGTTCATTAGTTTTGAACAAGCGGCTCAGAACCTTAAAGAATTGGGTAACGACTCTTTTGAGCAACTTGCACAAAAAGGGAATGATGCCTGGAACAAGGTATTAGGTAAAATAGAAGTAGAAGGCGGCAATCTGGACCAGTACCGTACATTCTACTCCTGCCTCTACCGTTCTCTGCTATTCCCCCGCAAATTCTATGAGTTTACGGCAGACGGGCAACCTGTTCATTATAGTCCTTACAACGGTCAGGTACTCCCCGGATATATGTACACCGATACAGGATTTTGGGATACATTCCGTTGTTTGTTTCCATTCCTGAACCTGATGTACCCATCGGTAAACAAAGAAATACAAGAAGGACTTATCAATACTTATAAGGAAAGCGGTTTCTTTCCGGAATGGGCGAGTCCCGGACACAGAGGTTGTATGATAGGCAATAACTCTGCTTCAGTATTGGTAGACGCCTATATGAAAGGAGTAAAGGTAGACGATGTGAAAACTCTGTATGAAGGGCTGATTCACGGTACAGAGAATGTACATCCGGAAGTCTCTTCTACCGGACGTTTGGGGTATCAGTATTACAATAAGCTGGGCTACGTACCCTATGACGTGAAAATCAATGAAAATACAGCCCGCACATTAGAATACGCTTACGATGACTGGTGCATCTACCAACTGGCTAAAGCCCTGAACCGACCGAAAAAAGAAATTGAACTATTTGCCAAACGTGCCATGAACTATCGGAATGTATTCGACAAAGAAAGCAAACTGATGCGTGGCCGTAATGAAAACGGCCAGTTCCAGTCACCATTCTCTCCGTTGAAGTGGGGAGATGCATTCACAGAAGGTAACAGCTGGCATTACTCCTGGTCCGTATTTCACGACCCGCAAGGATTAATCGATCTGATGGGAGGCAAAAAGATGTTTATCACGATGCTGGACTCCGTATTTGCAGTTCCTCCTGTATTCGACGACAGTTATTATGGACAGGTGATCCATGAAATCCGCGAAATGACCGTGATGAACATGGGCAACTATGCACACGGCAACCAACCGATACAGCACATGATTTACTTGTACAATTATGCCGGACAGCCCTGGAAAGCGCAATACTGGCTTCGTCAAGTAATGGACCGCATGTATACTCCGGGCCCTGACGGTTACTGTGGCGACGAGGACAACGGACAGACCTCTGCCTGGTATGTATTCTCAGCCCTCGGATTCTATCCGGTATGTCCGGGAACAGATGAGTATGTCATTGGAGCTCCTCTATTCAAAAAGGCAACGCTACACTTTGAAAATGGCAATAATCTTGTGATCGATGCACAGAATAACAGTAAGGAGAATCTTTATATCGAATCCCTCCGGGTCAACGGGCAAGAATCAACCCGGAACTATCTGAAACATGCCGATCTGCTGCGAGGCGGAACCATTGAATTCAAAATGGGTTCACAACCCAACCTCAACAGAGGCATCAACGATGATGATGCCCCCTATTCATTCTCCAAGATGAAATAGTCCTCTCTCTTTAGACAACTCATATCCCCCGAGGGTGCATACCCATAATCCAATACGGATACACGTACGCATCCTCAGGGACATATAAAATAATTCTCAAAAAAGTTAGTAACTGAAGTAAGTGTTTCTTTCGGGACACTTGTTTTATTAACATCAAGGGCACAAAAGCCGTTGACTTATATTATAAATACAATGCTTAAACCTTGTATGTTTTTAAAGTTAACTAATTAATTTAATTATAGTCAATGAAAAACAAAATCCTATTTCAAAGACCCAGACTGCTCAAAGCATCGCTGGTTCTTCTTTTAGCTGCCGCTCCTATCCAGTGGTCATTTGCACAATTCACATTTTCAACTTCCCGCACTACATTGGGGCAAGTCATCAAAACGGTGCAATCTCAGTCTAAGTATCAATTCTTTTATGATGACCAATCGTCAAACATGCCGATTGAGAATCTGAACGTAAAGAATGTAAGCCTAGAACAACTGTTGAATACTGCGCTCAAAGGTAAAAACCTGACATACAAAATCGAGGATAACATTGTTTATCTGTCTCAGGCCTCCAAACAACAGGATCCGGTTCAGGCATCGGCCAAACGTCAGATCAGCGGTACGGTTGTAGATGCTAACGGCGAGGCGCTGATCGGCGTCAATGTATCTGTTAAGGGTACCAGCACAGGAGCCATTACCGACCTGGAGGGTAAATACACCCTGACTGTCAATGATCCGAAAGCTGAAATCGTATTCTCCTATATCGGATACAAACAACAAGTGTTGCCCGCTAAAGAAAGCATTCTGAATGTAACGATGAGTGAAGATACCCAGATGATCAGTGAAGTGGTTGTAACCGCTTTGGGCATCAAACGTGAGAAGAAAATGTTAGGATATGCCGTACAGGAAATCAAAGGCGACCAACTGAACCAGACAGGGGATCCTTCAGTGACCAGTGCATTGCAAGGTAAAGTAGCCGGTCTGCAAATGAATACAGCCGGAACTGGCCTGGGTGGTTCTACCAAGATTACAATCCGCGGTAACTCTTCTCTCGCAGATAACAACCAGCCGCTCTGGATTGTAGACGGTGTACCGTTCAGTGACAATAATAACTCGGATGCTACCTATTACGGTGGTGTCGACCGTGGTGGTTCGTCCGTCGATATCAACCCGGAAGATATTGAATCGATCTCTGTACTGAAAGGTCCGAATGCCGCCGCTCTCTACGGTTCGCGTGCCGGTAACGGTGTGATCTTGGTCACAACCAAAAAAGGTAGCAAGAAAGATGGATTCGGAGTACGCTATAGCGGCAACTTCACTTGGAGCCAGGTAGCCGAAACTCTTGAAATGCAAGATCGTTACGGACAGGGCCACATTGTGACTCAGGATGAAAACAAGAATCCTCTGTCTCAATATTATGCCAAATATGATCCGACAGACTCTTCCAGTTGGGGACCGGTATTGGACGGAAGCATGCAGAAAGCCTGGAACGGCGATACCTATGCATTCTCTAAATACGGCAACAAACTGAAAGATTACTTCGATACCGGTTTCGCGCAAAACCACAATGTATCGGTGAGCAACGTAACAGATAAATCGCACTTTCGTGCTTCTTTCGGCAGCTCGAACAATAAGGGCGTATTCCCGAACGAGAAGCTCAACCGAATCAACCTCGACCTGAATGCCGGAATGGAAATGAACAAATATCTCTCTATGGACGGAAAGATTTCACTTTCACGTACCAAAGCAGAAGATCGTCCTTACTTCGGTACTTACGGAGCAATCGCTCAATTAATGGGTATTCCTAACAATATTCGCCTGGACGACCTGAAACAGTATTCGACAGATGGCAATGCACACGTAAACTGGACAGGTCCTACTGCCGGTATCCGTAACCCTTATTACGTCCTGAACCAGCGCCACAACTCTGACGAACGTTGGAGAGCATTCGGATATTATGGAATGAAAATCAACTTTACTGACTGGTTGCACTTGTCTGCCAAATATGCATTCGATTATTATCGTACCCGAATCGAAGAAACGAACGCAGGTGACGGTATCAACGGTGAGAGCAGTATCAAAGATATCACCGATGACGAAATGAACCGCGAGGAACAGAACTTCTTCGAATCGAACGCAGAAATCGTATTGATGGGTGACAAACAGCTGACTGACAATTTCCGTCTGGGATTCACGGTAGGTGGTAACTTCATGTACCAGAATTATGAATCACTGAATGCCGGCGTACGCAATATGCTGGATAAGGGACAATGGATTTTCAATGCAGCCAATATGCTGAACACTGCCGGAGAAACCGGACATGAACGCGCAACAAATTCAGTATTCGGATCTTTGCAACTCTCTTGGAAAGAATATCTGTCACTAGACTTGACTGCCCGTAACGACTGGTCGTCTACACTGCCGAAAAAGAACAACTCTTTCTTCTACCCGTCTGCCAACTTAAGTTTTGTCGTTTCTGATTTTGTCCGTTCACTGGACAAAACACTGCCCAACTGGCTGACTTTCGCCAAGGTACGTTTGTCTGCCGCACAAGTAGGTAAAGATACGGACCCGTATCAGTTATACAATACGTACGGATTTAAATTTGAAAAAGGTGAGCTGATTCCAAGCAAATCGAACGTGAAAATGAACGACCAGCTGAAACCGGAAATCTCTTCTTCTTACGAAGCAGGTTTGGATATGAAGTTCCTCAACAACCGTTTGGGATTTGACTTTACCTATTATTATAGCCGCACGAAGAACCAGATCATGAAAGTGCCCGCCGCTGCTCCCTGGAGTGGAGGCAAATGGGTCAATGCCGGTCTGATCACCAACAAAGGTTTCGAAATGATGATCTACTCTACACCGGTACAATTGAAAGACTTCTCTTTCGATCTGAATGTCAATCTGGCCAAGAACGTATCGAACGTAGAGAAACTGGCTGACGGTGTAGACTACATCTACTTCAATGGCGACTCTAACTTCCCGATCAACGTAGGTGCACGCCCGGGTCACAAATTGGGTGAAATCTATGCCAAGACTCTCTACAAACGTGACGAACAGGGCAACATCATTATAAATAAAGAGAACGGCTTGCCTATGACGACCACAGATGCCGACGAACGCCTGGCTAAACCTATCGGCAACATCCAGCCTAACTTGCTGATGTCTGTATCTCCGTCGTTCACCTACAAAGGCTTTACACTGTCGGCCATGTTCGATATGAAATTCGGTGGCGATATCATCTCTATCTCCGAAATGAACGCAACAGGCTCGGGTATGGCTAAACGTACTATGAATCGTGGAGAAAGCGATAACTTTATGATGATCTTCCCGGGTGTATACGAAGACGGAACACCCAATACTCAGAAGATCTCAGCATCCAACTATTACGGAGCACAGAACGCAGAAGACTTTATCTATGATGCTTCTTTCATCAAGCTGAAGGAACTGGCCATCGGCTATACATTCCCCAAAAGCATGCTGAAGAAAACGCCGATCAACTCGCTGAATGTTTCGTTCGTAGCACGTAACCTGGCTTATCTGTTGAAACATACTCCGGGAACAAGTCCGGAAGGTGGTTACGACACAACCATGTTCTCTCAAGCCATCGACTTTATGGCTGTACCTTATACCCGTACATTCGGATTCTCAGTTAACCTTGGTTTCTAATTTTATAAATTAAAGATATAGTATGAAAATCAAAATATACAAATCGCTTGCCATGTGCACTCTCCTGTTAGGACTGGCTGCATGTAATGATTTCGAAGAAATGAATACCGATCCCTACGCACCGGTATACGATCCGGAAATAATCGGTGCCACACCTGACGGAATCGATATCGACTACGAACTGACACCCAGTGCACTGAAAAGCCTTCAAGGCACGGAAAGCGCCATCGGTTCGGTGTTCGCCAACCTGACTTACGAAGGACTGTATAATGATTATCAGGTTACGACCAACCTGACCCATGACATCTACGCTGCTTACTTTGCCAACAACGTTAGCGGATTCGTGACCAACTCGCCTACCTACGGTTATAACGACGGATGGTCCAAAAGACGCTGGGAGCACTTCTACGATAACCGCACTGTAGAAGAATACAGCCAGTTGATCAAAACATTCTGGTTCTGCGGAAAAGAGCGCTATCACAATGCGTTCTATATGACCCGTATCTACTACGCATTCCTGATCTCTATGCAAACAGACACTTATGGAGCCATTCCATTGGAATACTACGTAAAAGGTGCAATGCCCACAGACGAGAAAGTGAAATACATGGACCAGAAAGATGTATACGACGTTATCTTTAAAATGCTCGATCAGGCCATCACTGCACTGCACAACACTCCTTCTACTGCACAATACAGCCTGGGTGAAAACGACAAGTGCTTTGGAGGCGACAAAGACAAATGGCTTCGTTTTGCCAATACCCTTCGCTTAAGATTGGCACTACGTGTATCGAATGTAGATCCCCAACTTGCTAAAGAACAGGGTGAGAAAGCCATGGCCGACCCTGCCGGATTGATGCAAAGCGATGATGATAATATGAAGCAGACTCCCAAATACTCGTACATCACGGGTGGTAACGAAAACATCTACACACTTCTGTACAACTGGAGTGCTAACGTAGTGTTATCCAAAGAAATGGAACGAGCTTATAAAGAACAATCGACCATTCTCGACCCACGTTGCGAAATATTGTGGTGGAGACCGACCGCTCTTGAGGACCTGAACCAAACCGAACCCAAAGAAGACATGACAAAAGACTTCAATGGTTGCGAAAACGGTGAGACTTCATTGGGAGGAAGCTACACAACGACTTATTCTCCGAGCCGTGTATTCATCAAGCAAGATCAGAAAAAACTCGACCGCAAACATTGGTGGTGTTATGCACGCGAAATAGTATGGCTAGGTTACTCCGAAAGCCTGTTCCTCCGGGCAGAAGCCGCTCTCCGAGGATGGGCCGGTGCTAAAGGTACCGCTGAAGATCTCTATAAGGAAGGCATTGAAGCTTCCTTCAACTACTATCAGATTGGTGCTGACGAGGAAGGACAAGAAAAGATCAGCAAATACATGGAAGGATTGAAAGGCTTACAAGCCTTCAAGAGTGGTGACAGAGAAGCACAGTTGGAACAAATCATCACCCAGAAATGGATTGCCGTATATCCCAACGGTAACGAAGGATGGGCAGAGTTCCGCCGTACAGACTATCCCCGCTATATGAAAACACCTAAAGGAGGCAATAACTCAGGGGGTGAAGTTGCAAACGGGAAGTTCATCAAACGCCTGAGATACCCGGACAGTGAAGTATCTAACCCGAACCGTCCGAAAGATGTAGATACACAGGGAACTCGTTTATGGTGGGACGTAGCCGACACCAATGATGATGGAGGCAATTACGTTACCCCAAACAACTTCCGCTAAACAACGAGATTCATATTCATGCACTGACAATAAATTAAGTTACACAAAAGAAACAGGGAGCCCGAGATGGGTTCCCTGTCTTATTTATAGTCCGGTCACTCTATTTGCTCTTCCGGATAATTCACCAGATAGAGAGTTTTCGATGCACGCGTAAAAGCTGTATACAGCCAACGGAAATAATCAGGTGTCAGATACTCATCCGACATATACCCCTGGTCAAGAAAAACATTTTGCCATTGCCCGCCCTGCGCCTTATGACAGGTCACCGCATAAGCGTACTTCACCTGTAGAGCATTGTAGTGTGGGTCAGCCTTCATTTTTTTCATTCGCTCCCGCTTGACGGTGATGTCCACATAGTCTTCAAGTACAGAATAAAAAAGCCGGTCGTTTTCTGTTTTGGGTAAAGCAGGTGCATCCGAATGAAGCGTATCAAGCAACAAATTAGCTTCCAACTCAAAGTCATTTTGATCGGGAAACGCAAGAAGTACTTCAGCAAACCTGAAACCATACAGTTCACGAGTACGCCTCACCCGACGAACCACAGCAATCTCTCCGTTCGCTATAAAATCCATTTCTTTATACTTCTCTGTCCAGAAGTAATTATTCTTCGCTACCATGAGTAAGTCACCCGTATTCAGTTCATCTTCCCTGTAAAGAATCTGAGCACGTATACCTTTATTATATATGTTAGCCCGTTTATTGGAACGGCATACCACAATCGTCTCGTCCATTCCGTCTTTTTCGTAGCAGCCGGTCAGGGTATCGATCAACTCGTCGCCACGTACCACCTGTATATCCGGAAATCCGCTTACTTTTATCTTAGGCAGCGAAAAACACTCGTCTTCAGCAATCAACTGCCGAATCTGAGTGGCATTCCATAAAATACCAGACGACTGAACCTGACGTACCACCTGTGTGAGATCAACCTCTATGACATTCAGTCCATATCCTTTCAATGCCTCGGTAGCAAGTGCCGGACTTTGCTCTTCTCCTACCGGAGGCAACTGAGCCGTATCTCCCATCAACAATAAACGACACCCTGCACCGGAATAGACAAACTCCACCAAATCATCCAACAGACGTCCGGTACCGAACATCGAACCGGACAAACCTTCATTCGAAATCATGGAAGCCTCATCTACAATATATAATGTATGAGTAGTCAGATTATCATTAATTGAAAAATTACTTACTTCATTCGAAAAAGACTGCTGCCTGTATATCTTTTTATGAATGGTAAAAGCCGGGTGTCCTGCGTAAGCAGAAAATACTTTAGCCGCTCTTCCCGTAGGAGCCAGTAAAACCGATTTCTGTTGTAACTTATCCATCGCTTTCACTAAGGCCCCGACAAGAGAAGTCTTTCCTGTTCCCGCATATCCACGAAGCACAAAAACCGTATCATTAGCCGTAGAAAGTAGAAACTCCGAAAGAGATTTTACAGCTATTTCTTGCTCAAAAGTTGGCTGATAAGAAAAATTTTCCTTAATTTGCCGCTCTAAATAGTTATTTATCATTTTTGTACGAGAAAAAAGTTACAAGAACTATCGTTAATTAGATTTATTTATTTTATTTTTGCGCTACGAATATAAACTAAAAAAAACATATTTATCATGAAAACAGTATTTAATATCGTACTAGGTGTATGCGCCATTGCTTTGGTTTACATTTGCTATGCTAGTATCATGGGTCCTATCAACTTCGAAAAAGCTAAAAAGCACAGAGACAAAGCAGTTGTTGCCCGCTTGATTGATATTCGTAAAGCTCAGGCAGAATATCGTAACATTTACAAGCAGTATACTGCAAGCTTTGACACACTGATCGATTTCGTTAAGACACAAAAGATTCCTTTCGTATCTAAAGAAGGCGTATTGAGCGACAAGCAGCTGGAAGACGGTATGACTGAAAAGAAAGCCATGGCTCTGATCAACAAGGCTAAAAAGACTAACAACTGGAAAGAAGTTGAAGCTGCCGGCCTGATGGGCTTCAAACGTGATACAATATGGGTTGCCGTAACAGATACGATCTACGATAAGTCATTCAATGCAGACTCTTTGAGATATGTTCCGTTCGGTAATGGTGCACAGTTCGAAATGTACACTAAAAACGATACAACTAAATCAGGAGCTCCTATCTTCTTGTTCCAGGCCAACACTCCATATGATGTATACTTGAACGGACTTGACAAGCAAGAAATTGCAAACTTGAAAGACGTTCAAACCAAACTGGGTAAATACGCAGGTTTGATGGTAGGTTCTATCGATACTCCTAACAACGGCGCAGGTAACTGGGAATAATCCGAATATGCCCGATAGAGCAATTGCAGAAACGATTGACTTTGGTAAATCGGAACAATATACATTGTCCATCCGTCTTAGTACGGATGGATTTTCTTTTTCTATCTACAATCCGATTCACGATAGTTCGCTCTCTTTCTTTGAGAAGGAGGTCGAGGCTTCATTATCTCTTACAGCCAATCTCAAACAGGCTTTCCGTGAATTGGACTTTCTGAATCATACTTACAAACGGGTAAACATTCTGATGGCAGACAAGCGTTTCACCCTAATCCCCCTTGAACTGTTTGAGGATGATCAGTCCGAAATGATATTCTACCATAACCACACTCCCAAAGAAAATGAAACGGTAAAATATAATATTTTAAAAAAGAATAATGCCGTAGTCATCTTCGGCATGGACAAAAGTACTTGCCAGTTCTTATCCGATCAGTATCCTGAAGCAAGATTTTATTCACAAGCAGCTCCATTAGCAGAATATTTTTCGGCGAAAAGCAGATTAGGCAACAGTAAAAAGATATATGCTTCTATTCGCCGTGATGCCATCGACTTTTTCTGTTATGAGCGTGGGCATCTGCTTCTTGCCAATTCATTTGAATGTCGCAAAACAGGTGACCGAATCTACTATCTGCTCTATCTATGGAAACAGTTGAATTTTGATCAGGAACGGGACGAACTTCACCTGACAGGTGCATTTAATGATAAAGAGAAACTAATGCAGGAGTTACGTAAATACATACAGCAGGTATTCATAATGAACCCTGCAAGCAATATTGACATGCAAGCCTTATTAATATGCGAGTAATCAGCGGAATATATAAAAGAAGAAGATTTGATGTGCCCAGAACCTTCAAGGCACGTCCGACAACAGATTTTGCCAAAGAGAATCTGTTTAATGTATTATCCAATTACATGGATTTTGAAGAGGGCATTGTTGCTCTCGATCTGTTTGCCGGTACAGGCAGTATCAGTATAGAGCTGGTTTCACGTGGGTGTGACCGCGTCATCAGTGTGGAGAAAGATGGAGCCCATCATGCTTTCATCAGCAGAATCATGAAAGAGGTGCAAACAGACAAATGCCTGCCTATCCGTGGAGATGTATTTAAATTCATAAATGGCAGTCATGAACGGTTTGATTTCATTTTTGCCGATCCTCCCTATGAACTAAAAGAGTTGGAAACAATTCCGGATTTAATTTTCAAGAACAACCTGCTGAAAGAGGATGGCCTGTTCGTTCTGGAACATGGCAAAAAGAATAACTTTGAAGATCATCCCCACTTTATAGAAAGAAGGGTATACGGAAGTGTCAATTTTTCCTTCTTCAGATAGATTGAAGAAGGTTTTCCTTATAGCAACGGAGCCAATAATCGAACTACAGACTCCATTGCCTTCTGACGCGAAGAACGTTTTTCCCAGCTCTTCAGGAAAATCTGAGTACTTTCCCGCTGATCCTGCAAGAAAATCTCCCGCATCTGCAATGCTGTCTCCATATCATACATAAAGGCATTTACTTCAAAATTATGTTCAAAACTACGGAAATCGAGATTGGTAGACCCCACTGTCGAAAGCATATCATCCGAAACCATTAATTTAGAATGCAGGAAACCCTTTTTATAAAAATAGACCTTGACTCCTGCACGCAATACATCTGCCAGATAAGAACAGGAGCCCAAATGTGTAACACGATTATCCGCATGCTCAGGCAACATTAACCGGATATCTACCCCCGCCAATGCAGCAGTCTGCATTGCACCCAAAATTTGTTCGGTAGGTAAGAAGTAAGGCGTCTGCATATAGAAATATTTCTTAGCACCGGATATGGCTACTGTCAACCCTTGCATAATCTCTTTCCAGGGACCGATCGGTTCACTTGTCACAATCTGTACCAAAGAATTGCCATAAGCTTCTATCTTAGGAAAGTAGCGCGAAGCAGTGATCAGAGTGCGATCCACGAAATACCAATCGAGCAAAAAAGCAGTCTGAAGACCATGTACCGCTTTTCCTTCAAGCAATATATGCGTATCTCTCCAGATTCCCCACGAAAAGCCACGCATATAACGTTCGGCAAGATTCATTCCACCGATAAATCCAATACGTCCGTCAATCACCACAATCTTCCGGTGATTGCGATAATTCACTTTACTCGTGAACAAGGGAAAACGGACCTTCAAAAAACTGCGTACCTCAATTCCTGCATCTCTCATCTCTTCGAAAAAGCGATGAGGAACATGCCAACATCCTACATCGTCATAGATCACACGCACCTCGACTCCCTCCCGCGCTTTCTCGATCAGTACATCACGTACCAATCGTCCCACAGGATCATCCTCAAAGATGTAATATTCCATATGAATATGAAGCCTCGCCTTTTGCAGCTCTCTCAACAGAGCTTGTAGTTTAGAATATCCGCCAGTGTAAATATCGACCCGATTTCCCTCAAACGGAAAAGCCTGGTTCGTATTCTGGAACAGCTGTATCAGCCGTGCATATTCCTTCGGCGTTTCACAGCAGTTCTGCGCCAAATACTCTGCCATCGGTTTTTTGAGCAAACGGTCATAACTTTTCTTACCGATAATCTTCTCACGCCTTTGGCTACGCCCAAAAAAGAAATAGAAAACCAACCCTACAACCGGAAGAAACATCAGGATCAGAATCCATGCCATTGTCTTCACCGGATTACGATTGTCGAGAATCACGATGACAATCGTACCGATAATAGCCCCGAAATAAATAATATCAAAGGCAACGGTAGCTATTACACTTGCTATGTAGTTCCAATCTATCATATTCGCCCTCCGCGGATTATACAAAGAACAAATGTATGGAAAATATCGGATACGAACAACAACTGTCCCGATTCAAAACGATAATCCCTCCGGACCGATACAAAATTAAAGAGATTTTGCATCGGTCCGGAGGGAAGTTGCCTGTGTTAACAAGATATCTTATTAAAAGCGGGGATGTCCGCCACCAAAGCCACCGCCGGGACCTCTACCGGGTCCACCAAAACCTCTTCTACCACTATTCATCATCTTTTCTCGAGCAGCTTTACTGCCGAAAATATTCAGACGGTAGATAAAGTGTACCATACAGTAACTATTAATACCGTTATATTCGGATACCGAACGCATATCGGCTGACAATGAACGGCTGATGTTACTCTGTTGTCTCAAAATATCATAAACCTCAAAACTAACAGTAGCAGCACCTTTCAGCAATGACTGGGCAAGTTGTGCATTCCAGATAAGTTCGTCACGGTTCATACTTGAGTCACGATAGCCGCGACGACTTTGATTGGCGATGTTTGTAGCCAAAGTCATTTTCCAAGGCATCGTAATATTGGTACTTGCTCCATAAGAATATGTATAAGGTTCCTGATTGTTCTCCGGACGAAGTTTATTGCGTTCGGCTGTGTAATTGATCGAACCGTTCAAAGAAAATTCAAACCAATCATTGCGATAGGAACCTGTTACTCTCTCACCTAATGTCAGGCCTGTACTTGTATTTCTATCATTGTTTTTCGTATCCTGATTATAAAGGAACGCCACATTATTCTGGTAGTTCACATTAGTGAAAGTATTAATCGTATACTTCTTATTCTTTAAAGCTGTATTGAAACCGAACATACCAAACGCATTCCAATTACCATTGATATTCTCCGGTCGTGTAATCAATCCACCGGTTTCTTCATTATAGCGAGTACTGTTACTGATGCTGTTCTGTGTAGCTGTAAAGCTAAAGTGAGTCATGATTCCACGCTGTTTCTCTGCATTATATGTATTATAGAACAAACGCATCGTATGTGCAAAAGAAGGCTTCAATCCGGGATTACCCATACGTATATTCAACGGATTGGAGTTATCGGTTATAGGCAATAAGTTCTCCATAGTAGGCTGATTGCTACGTCCCCGATAGGTGAAACGCAACTGACTAACTTTTGAGAAACGGAAACGCAAGTCCATATTCGGTGCGAAGTTAAATACAGTACGTGTTGTATCAATCATATAGTCTCCTTTTTTATAAGACAAGGTAGAATTCTGTGGTTGGAAAGACATGCCCACATTCAACTGATACTTCGGACGAATGAAACGCAACCCCACTGAAGCGTCATGGTTATAATAACGATATTCAGCATTCTTGCTCAAGCTGTCCACTGCATGAGACTCATACCCGGAAGGGAGAGCTCCGCCGATAGCCCAGTCCGGATAATCGAGCAAATCGAACGTGGTCTTGTCACTCTTGCTATATTTATACTGAAACTGATAACTGAACTGCAAGAAAGTGGCCTTGGCAATGGGTTCGCTATAAGTCACTTGGGCCGTATAGTTATAGTTGCGTGTAGGAGTTGTAATATATTGATTACGATATAGGATAGAGTCACCTCCCAAATGATTCAGCAATTGGTAATAACGTGTTTCAGACTGTGTATACTGATCGTTATCATTATCACCATATCCAAAGACTCCACGGAAAGTCAGGTTACGTCCTCTATTATTCAATTTTCGGTTAACCTGTAAAGTGGCGTTTCCCGAAAGACTTTTGCCTTTAGACAACGAAGCACTATTGGTGGCATTCACACGAATGTCTTTCAACGGATCGTCAGACAAATTATCAAAATTCAGATAATCATTTGGATTTACGATCAGATTGAAAGGATCTTCATTGAAAGTGCCCGATTCAGAGCGAGAAGCATTATTTGTCCTCCCATAGGAGAAATTAGGGCGAAAGATAATATTTGTCAAAGTATCCGGTTTCCATTCCATACGGAAGTCAGCATTCAGGTTTGTTCCTTTATTCCGGTTCTTATTATTCGAATTAGAATATGAATTGCCATTCTGAAGGAAACGTTCGGAAGAATTGATACTTGAGATATCAGCATCCTGGAAGTTATATCGTACACTACCTCCCAGTTCTAGCTTGTTGGTCTGGGTCGCAAAGTTGGCACCCAACATTTTAGTAGCATTCAAGCCATTGTTACTACGCCAGCGCGGACCGCCACCCCCTCCGGAGAATCCCTGATCATTTACATTATTCGCCGAGCCTATAATAGAGAACTGGGTTTTATCGACAAAACGGTTCAGCATCATTCGTCCGGTATAGCGATCTTTAGTACCGGCTCCCAAATCTGCATTACCAAACCATCCCTGATTCATCCCTTTTTTCACTGTCAAGTCGAGTACCGTTTCTTCTTCACCGTCATCAATCCCCGTCACACGTGCCAGATCCGACTTTTTATCATAAGTTTTCAGTTTATCGACCATGTCTACCGGAAGATTCTTCAAACCGGTTTTCACGTCTCCACCGAAAAACTCCTTACCATCAACCATAATTTTCTTCAGATCCTTACCATTGATTTTCACATTACCGTCATCATCAATTTCAGCGCCCGGAAGTTTCTTGACCAATTCTTCCAACATAGCCCCCTCAGGTGTACGGTAAGCACTGGAATTGTACATTAACGTATCTTCTACAACCGTCACTTGCGGAGCTTCTGCTACCACAACCGCTTCTTGCAGCATGACAGCATCAGTTGCCAGTTCAATATTCCCCATCTTTTTTGCAGGAACATTAGCTGTTAGCTGCACAGGAATAATTTTAGTGACATACCCGATGAAAGATACTTTAAGCAGATATTTTCCCGGTTTCTGCTTGGATAAAGAAAAGTAGCCTTGTGTCGAAGTGGTCATACCCGCTACCTGAGCACTGTCAGGGAGAGATAATAACTGCACAGCAGCGAGTTCGACCGGTTCCTTCGTACCGGCCTCTATTACACGGCCCGATACGGTTACAATTTTGTTTTGCGCATAAGTGGATAGGGTAGCTGTCAGCAGCAACACCGTCCAGATCAATAGTTTCTTCATTTGCCTGTAGGTTGAATAATAACAATCGTTTGTTTGACAACCTTCAAAGCAAAAGGTTTAATTTAAACACAATTATCTTTTAAAGATTTTATCGATTCGCGCTTTTTGCATACCAAATTCAAGGCAGAGCACATTGATAATAAGAAAAATAAGAAAAGAAGAGGTATCTACGGTCATGATATCTCCTGTTGCTACCCGATAAAGCATCCCGCCAAACAAAAAAAGTACAGTCAGAAAAATAGCATTACGAGTAGCTTTGTTCCGTATAATCTCTGTTTCACGACCTTCATTACGTGATAAAGCAAAAATAATCATCATTGCTCCCAATATCATCAGCAGTTTAATACACTCTTTATAAAATAATAAGTTACTGTCCGTTACCATTCCCTGCATCAATAACAGGAATGGAATAAACATAGAAATAACAAGAATCACATATCCTAAAGGACGGCAGAATACAGGTAATAATGCTTTCATTTTATCTAAATTTAATGTCACAAAGATAGCTTTTTCTCACAAACAGAACCCCATGTTTTACATTTTTAAGTGCTAAGTTTCACTATTTATCTCCGAACTCCTATCTTTGCAGTACATAAAAAAACATAGAACCATTATGAGTAAACAAGAAGTCATCCTTTGTGAAGATCTGGAAAGTAGTCTTAAACGTGCCATCGACAACTGCCCACACGACCGCCTGTTCATTCTCACTGACGATCATACTCACCGTCTCTGCCTTTCTCAACTGGCAGGCTTATCAATCCTGAAAGATGCTGTCGAAATCACCATCGGAGCCGAAGACGTACATAAAACACTCGAAACCCTGGCCTCTGTCTGGCAGGTATTAAGTGAAAAAGGCGCTACCCGTCACTCGCTCCTCATCAATCTCGGGGGCGGAATGGTCACTGATTTAGGTGGATTTGCAGCCGCAACCTTCAAACGCGGCATTGCCTATATCAATATTCCCACCACCCTGCTGGCAATGGTAGATGCTTCTGTTGGCGGGAAAACCGGCATTAATTTCAACGGATTGAAAAACGAGATAGGTGCCTTTGCACCGGCAGCCAGTGTATTAGTCGAAACAGAGTTTCTCCGTACACTCGATGCACATAATTTCTTTTCGGGATACGCCGAGATGCTAAAACACGGACTGATCAGCAACACCTCTCATTGGGCTGAACTGCTTGCATTCGATACGGAGAAGATGGATTACGGATATCTGAAAAAATTGGTAGGCCACTCCGTACAAGTGAAAGAAGATATAGTGGAACAAGATCCATTCGAACACGGCATCCGCAAAGCATTAAACCTGGGACATACCGTAGGACACGCTTTCGAAAGTCTGGCGCTTGCTGAGAATCGTCCGGTTCTTCACGGATATGCCGTAGCTTGGGGCATTGTTTGTGAACTCTATCTATCACATCTCAAAGCCGGCTTCCCAAAGGAGAAAATGCGTCAGACCATCCAATTTATAAAAGATAATTATGGAGCTTTCCACTTCGACTGTAAGCAATACGACCGTTTATACGAATTCATGCAACATGATAAGAAAAACAGTGCAGGTGTCATAAATTTCACACTCCTAAAGGAAATCGGCGATATCAGTATCAACCGGACAGCAGATAAAGATACCATTTTCGAAATGTTCGACTTCTATCGGGAATGTATGGGAATGTAGAAAATAAGATAAATGAAACAAAGAGTTACCTCCAATCACATCGAACGATTGCAACCCAATGAAATATTCGTTTTCGGCAGCAATCTGTCCGGGCATCATGGCGGTGGTGCCGCCCTTTTGGCAATGAACAAATGGGGTGCCATCTGGGGACAAGGTGTAGGTTTGCAAGGACAAACTTACGGAATACCGACCATGCAGGGTGGAGTAGAAACAATCCGCCCTTATGTAGACGAATTTATTCAATTTGCAAATAAACATCCGGAAATGACTTTTCTGGTTACGGAAATAGGATGTGGCATAGCCGGATTTACTCCTCAAGAAATAGCTCCACTATTTGCTAAAGCCACAACTACAGAGAATATCCACCTCCCACAACGGTTCTGGGATTTATTAGAAAAAATCCCATAACACATTATTTATCAAAAGATTATATTGTTAATTATTTGTTTCTAAAAGATTAGTTTTAACAGAGCGTTAAAACTAATCTTTTAGAAACAAATCACTTGTTCTTTGTTGATAAAGAACAAGTGATTTGCAAAAAAGACGTTCAACCTAAAACTTCCAAATTAACAATGTTAATTAGATTACTACTTCCCAGAGCGCTTCCTTAGCAAGAAAAAACAATTTAAAAGAAATAAACCATCCGAATATTTTGCTTATTCAAAATAAAATTCTACTTTTGCATCCGCAATTCGGGGTGTAGCTCAGCCCGGTTAGAGTACGCGTCTGGGGGGCGTGTGGTCGCTGGTTCGAATCCAGTCACCCCGACTAACCACAAAGCATTGATAATTGTAAGATTATCGATGCTTTTTTCTTTTAGAGCACTTCAGAACTATCATACGGTGCAGACGTAGGTGCTCCCCAAAACAGGATATTTAACTGGGATTTATGTTTTATCAAACAGTACCGGATATCGGATATTAAAAAAAATGTTGAATATTCAATGCAGTTGCACGGATTCTTTCCGTTTGTTGCTCAGTATCTCAAGTTTTTTTCTATCTTTGCGTCAAATAAAGCAGCGCCCTGAAAATCAATGAAATATTTCTATTATGAATAATGCTGCACATAAAAAAGACAACACAAAGAACATCTTATTAATAAAAAACTCAAACAGAAAATGAAACGCATTGTTTTTTTAGATTATGTACGCGTATTTGCGTGCTTTCTCGTTATGATTGTACACTCCAGTGAAAACTTTTACGGTGCCGCCGGATCCACGGACATGGCCGGACCGCAATCTTATTTAGCCAGTGAGGCAGACCGCTTATGGGTAGCTGTATACGATGGCTTTTCACGCATGGCAGTACCATTATTCATGATTGTCTCCGCCTTTCTCCTTGCTCCGATGAAAGAAGAACAAACTACATGGCAATTTTATCGCCAGCGATTCCTTCGTATCATACCACCATTTTTCATATTCATGATACTATACAGCACCTTACCAATGTTGTGGGGACAGATAAACGGAGAGACATCATTAACGGATCTATCACGAATTTTCTTGAACTTCCCGACACTTGCAGGACATCTGTGGTTTATGTATCCTCTAATCAGTCTTTATCTATTCATACCTATAATATCTCCATGGCTGAGAAAAGCCTCGGCAAAAGAAGAACGCTTCTTCATAGGGTTGTTTCTGTTATCAACATGCATCCCATATCTCAACCGTTGGTGTGGTGAAGTATGGGGACAATGTTTCTGGAACGAATATCACATGCTATGGTACTTCTCAGGCTATCTGGGTTACCTCGTGCTGGCACATTATATACATACTCACCTTACGTGGAGTCGTTCAAAACGCTTCATCATAGGAACCATTTTAATGGTTATCGGAGCCGTATTAACCATCTATTCATTCTATAGCCAGGCTATACCCGGTGAGACTCTTTCCACTCCCGTAATAGAAATAGGATGGGCCTTCTGTACAATCAACTGTGTACTGCTCACAGCGGGTACATTCCTCATGTTTACGTGTATCAATAGCTCAAAAGCTCCACGAATCATAACAGAAATGTCAAAGCTCAGCTACGGTATGTATCTAATGCATATCTTCTGGCTAGGATTATGGGCAACAGTATTTAAGTATACCCTGGCACTGCCTACTGTTGCCGCTATACCATGCATTGCAGTCAGTACATTTATCTGTTGCTTCCTAACTTCAAAACTCATTTCATTCATACCGGGCAGCAAATGGATCATAGGATGAACATTTGAGTATGGCTACTTCCATAAAATCGGATACGCCCCATATGCAATAGTCCCATGTAGACGATTTATATTCAGACATGTACAAATCTGAACCTGACAGAATTCTCTTTAAATAGATAAATAGCAATTGAGCCCCTGATCGGAATATACCGGCCAGGGGCTCAACTTTAAATATAAAAGAAAGGAGAGTTAAGCACGCGGCTTAACTCCCTCTATCTTATTGAGTTACTATCTTATTTCTTATAAACCTTCAGATTTGTAATCTTACTATCAAACTTTCCGGCTTTCTCTAGCGGGAAGACTAAAGTGCGAACATAATTCATAGAATCTTTCCCGGCATTATAGTAAAGTTTTTGAGTATTCATTTCCTCTACTACCTGTCCATTGATAAGTAGACGGGTCGACTTATTGTCACCACTGATACCGATGGTTGCTTTCTCACCTTTGTGGATACGGTGACTAAATGTATTCAAATAACCGTCACGGGCAAAACCCAACATGCCACGGATCGGATCGGAAAGATAAAATACGGCATCCGGCGAACGGAACAGTTCCGTACCCTTTGCTTCATCGGCTCCGTCAATATCAAATGTTACCAGATAATCGTAACCGATTTCACGATGAGGAGTCTCGCTATTGGGAGCAACGGAAGCCTGTTCATACACCAATCCCGGTGTAGTACCGATACGGCCGAGTTGATTAACACCCGGAGCCTCACTGATGGCATTGCGTTGTTTATCAAAGTCAGCATACGGAACAGATACATCTTTTCCGGTCCACATCTTCACAGCCAAAGTCTGCAAAGCCGGATAAACGCGGTGATGAATATCTTTTGTCGAGATGCCATTGCCTACATGATCGTTCCATACGGCAAACATACCACCGAGGATAGACGGATCTTTCTCCGGGAAAACAGCCTTTCCAATCTGTACAGGAGTCCAATTTTCGTACAAATACTTCGTGTTCAGATAATCATAATAGTATCCGGCAGCCGGAACAATGTATACCAGCCCGTCAGGAATACTAATCAATTTATAGCCTTGCTCTATCATGTCTTTCGGGTTGGCATAGCCATTGTACCATGCACTCATGATCACATTCTCCGATTTCACCGGTGTATCACCTTTGGCATGCGTCAGTGCTCCCCATACACAAGCCTGTTTGCCAAAGCTCTCTACATAGCGGATATAATGGTCGGTGAAAGCACGGAACTTCTCTACTACATCTTTTTTCTTATTTGAGTATTCGTCAGTACCGATATGTACTTTCTTTCCACGGAATACAGGTTCGTCCCCTTCCAGATACTCCTTAAAGAGTCCATCCATAAACTTATACGTTTCAAGATTAAACAGATCGAGATGGTCCATGCCGTACTCTTTACTGCCGATCTCCGGTTTATAATGTGTAAAGGCAAGAGTATGCGCCGGAGCATCAATCTCGGGAATGATTTCTACGTAAAGGTTCTCAGCCAACTTTTGTAAATCGATAAATTCACGCTTGGTGTAATAGCCGTCTTCGGCAGCCAAACCCGGATAAGTATCCGACTCCAAACGGAAGGCTGCATAAGTTTTCGACCAATCGTGCCCGAAGAACTGTTTAAAGCCATTATCATTCAAGTGAATCTGCAAAGTATTCATCTTGTAATAAGCCATAATCTTCACATAATCCTGAAGGAAAGAAAGAGGAATAAACTTTCGACCGCAATCTATCATAAAGCCACGCATAGCGTAGTCCGGAAAGTCACGTAAAGTACCTTTCGGGAACTGATGATTTTCGCTCTGTTCCGCAATCTGAAGCAGCGTACGGGTTCCCCAATATACCCCTATGCTTTCGGGAGCAGTCAGCAAGATACGATCGGTAACTTTCACAGTATAGCCTTCTTTGCCCAACTTCTTATCTGCACGAATGGCAAGAATAACATCACCGGCTCCGCCTTTGCCTTGTACTACCTCCGGTTTGTGACCGAACATCGTTTCACAGTCATCGGCCAGCATACGGGCAATGCGCAATAGTTCCGGCTGATTGGCAGGACAGACTATTTTTGTTGTTTCAGTCGGTACAAATGCCCCTTCGGCACCTTTCCACTCTTTCAGTTCGGGAATCACAAAAGGTTTGGGATTAACAACTGCACTAACGCCGGGACAAACCAGACATAGTGCCACAAGAATCATAAAGAATCGGTTAACAAATTTCATATTGTGTCGTTATAAAAGGGTTAATTCAACCGGACATCCGATTGTGGTACCAAAAGTAGTGTAAATCTACCGATTCTCCAACATTCTGTCTAAAATAAAAGAATGTTGGCACCCCGACAGACAAAAAGATCTATCTGTCGAAGTGCCAACGTGGGATCATTGTTTCCGCTGAAACGGTGACCTCATCACAAACAAAACAAACATCAAGCCGATGGGAATCATCAACTTGCTACAGAAGTCCTTTTCAGGGAACCTCACGGTCACTCATCCGTAGATTTTAAATATGATTGTCGGATAAATTGGGGATAGTAAACCAGAAAGTCGATCCTTCTCCAACTTCCGATTCCACTCCAATCGTTCCGTGCATACGCTCAATAATAATTTTACAAAGGGACAATCCCAATCCAAGCCCTTGGGTAAAGCTATCAAGTTTCACAAATCGTTCAAATATCACTTCCTTTTTATCGTTAGGAATACCACATCCGGTATCCGTCACATAAAACCTAATTTGACCATTCTCTTTCTCTTGATACCCCCAACGAACGGTCCCCTTTGTTGTAAATTTAATAGCATTATCCAATAAGTGCTCCAATATCTGTATCAGCCTGTCCCGATCTGTATAGATGTGACCATTCGACTGCTCCCGATCCCAAGCCAAAACCAGGTTGTTTGTTTCTGCTTTGGGAACATACGTCAATTCCATCTCTTTCATCAATGAATCGAGAACTACATCCGAACCGACTATGTCCATAACGCCTGACTCAATATTGGAGAGATCGATAACATCGTTCATCAATCGCAAAAGATGCTCCGTATTACTCTGTATCAATCCGATATACTCCTGTTGCTCTTTTTCGTCATCTATGATAGAGAGCAAAGATGCAAAACCGACAATCGCATTCAACGGTGTACGTATCTCATGATTCATATTAGCAATCAATGCCGATTTCAACCGATTGGCTTCTTCTGCTTTCTCTTTAGCTGCGGTCAGTTCTTCTTCCATAACTTTTTGCCTGGTAATGGACATCAGCGATCCCTCTACAGTCAACAGTCTGCCATTTTCATCAACCTTCCCGGGAATGGCATGCATCTCCAACCACTCCAATACCAATCCCTCTCTCTTTTTGGCCCAGAAACGAAGCTCGACCACCACTTTCTTCACTTTGCCTTTCAGTACCCCCCGACAAGCTTCAATCACCCGAAGGCGGTCTTCCTTATAGATGCCTTGATAAACACGTGCTATAGAAACCGGAAACGAATCATTATGAAAAATCTCCCATCCTGCAGGATCGTCCGACGGACGGGCATCAAACCATACCATATGCTCTGCCAGTTCCCACTTCCATGGAAAAACTTCAGCGACCCCAAGCGTCATTAACAACTTGCGGTTCACTTCATTCAGCATCTGCTGAGTCCGCAACAGTTCGGTTTGTTTTTCTTGTTTCATTTAAGCCACTATTTATCGATGCATACGATATTCTGTAAGCGTCATTCCTGTGTGCTTTCTAAAAAAACGCCCCAGCGACGACTGGTTCGCAAAGTTCGTTTTAATAGATATCTCCTGTATATTCATGGTAGAGTTCTTCAACATGGCTTTGATCTCCAATATGGCATACTCTACAATCCAATCTTTTGCTGTCTTTCCGCTCGCCTCTTTTATCACCATTGACAGATACTTGGAAGTGATGCATAACTTATCGGCATAGAAAGCGACATCCTTGTGTTCCCGGTAATGCTGCATAATTAAACAGAAAAAATCATGCGCCAGCTTACTCTTACCCATATCCGATCCCCCTTTCATCAAATGAGACTTGCTGTAATATTCGTTATAGATATCCAGATAAAAGATTCTCAGTAACAACAACACAGACTCCCTCCTGAAAAAATGGGTAGGGTCTTTTGCCCGCTGTGCGAGTGATCCATAAAAAAGTTTGAACCGCTCAATCTCTTCTCCTGTCAATTCATACCAATAATGGCTTCTCATGTAAACAAAGAAAAGAGGAGAAAAACGACTGAACCCACTCAACGTATCATCAAAAAGTGCACGCGACAGCACAACTATATTACAAAGAAAATCATGACTTAGTTCGGTTATCGAAACCAACTGACCCGGCAGAATAACCGCCAGTTCATTCTTAGCAAGAATATGAATATTATCAAAGATACAGATCTTGGCAGTACCTCTCAAACACAAAATGATCATCCCAACTTCAGTGTAGGACGGAACAGACGTCACACGAATGTGCTTCATGTTCTCACAAACCATGAGTTCATCCCCCAATAAAGTCGTAGTATAACCATCCGTTATCAATTTCTCACTATCCCTGTTTGGCATCAGAATCCTTTCTTTGTTGATACAAAAGTAAAATAACTACATTAACCCCGTAACTACACAAGTCTTTTGGTATCATATTGCAGAAATATGGAGCTACTTCTTGACATTTTTTTATAAACAAAATGTCCTTAGGACCTTAAACAACCTATTTTTTAGCTGTTTGTTCGCTTCGTTAATGTATATTGGATTCCGTTCATATCCTTAATATTTTAGGAAGAGGATAGGGGCAAAAAAGAATAGATTTCCTATTTTTGCAACCGAATATAACTATAGCAACAAAGACCATGCGTTATCTACTCTCAGCGCCTTCGCAGATAAAGGCCACTATCCAGCTTCCGGCATCCAAAAGTATCAGCAATCGTGCCCTTATCATCCATGCTCTGTCAAAAGGAGACGATGTACTTTCGAACTTGTCCGACTGCGATGATACGCAGGTGATGATAAAAGCTCTGACCGAAGGCAATGAAGTGATTGATATTCTTGCGGCCGGAACGGCCATGCGCTTTCTGACGGCTTATCTGAGCAGTACTCCGGGTATCCATACCATCACCGGAACGGAACGGATGCAGCAACGCCCCATACAGATATTAGTGAACGCCTTGCGCGAACTGGGAGCCCATATAGAATATGTTCGGAATGAGGGCTTCCCACCCTTACGGATTGAGGGTAGAGAGCTCACGGGCAGCGAAATCACTTTAAAAGGAAATGTGAGTTCACAATACATATCAGCCCTGTTGATGATCGGTCCGGTACTGAAAAACGGTTTGCAACTCCGGTTGACCGGAGAAATCGTCTCAAGACCTTACATCAACCTGACTTTGCAATTGATGAAAGATTTCGGCGCCTCGGCTTCGTGGACATCCGACCAGAGTATCCAGGTTGATCCACAACCTTACCACTGCCTTCCGTTTACCGTCGAAAGCGACTGGAGTGCAGCTTCTTACTGGTATCAGATAGCTGCCCTGTCTCCCCAAGCAGATATAGAACTGACCGGACTGTTCCGCCACAGTTATCAGGGCGACAGCCGCGGAGCAGAAGTATTTGCCCGCCTGGGAGTGGCAACCGAATATACGGAAACAGGTATACGACTGAAGAAGAATGGTACATGTGTCGAACGGCTGGATGAAGATTTTGTCGATATTCCCGACTTGGCACAGACCTTTGTTGTGACCTGCGCACTGCTCAATGTACCTTTCCGCTTCACCGGGCTGCAAAGCCTCAAAATAAAAGAGACAGACCGGATCGAAGCCCTTAAAACAGAGATGAAAAAGCTCGGGTATATATTGCATGACAAAAACGACAGTATCCTTTCCTGGGACGGTGAACGCGTGGAACAACAGGCATGTCCCGTTATCAAGACTTACGAGGATCATCGCATGGCTATGGCTTTTGCTCCGGCAGCAATTCATTATCCGACAATACAAATAGACGAACCTCAAGTAGTCTCCAAATCATACCCCGGATATTGGAACGATTTGCGCAAAGCCGGTTTCGGTATCAAGGTCGGAGAAGAATAAGATAGAAAAGACCTTTGCGGGACACACTCCGAAAGATATTGCGCCCTGCTCTCTCAAAGTTCCGACTTTGAGGAGCAGGGCGCAAAACTTCAAACAGATTCAACATCCGGAACGACCATAGGTCTCCTTGTCCGGATAACAATCCTTATCTTAATGGTTCCATTCGGAAAGAATAACTATAAACCGTATCCTTCCGGATTTCATAATGGGGACGCGGTCCCGGTCCGCAACTGGCATTGCCCAATCCACGCTGAATACAATCTAAATTGAGAACAACCTCCGCACGGTGGATATCAGACAAATCATGTCCATATTTTACCTGCCATAAATCTTTATCCGTGTAATGTTGGGCACTGAAATCCAACGTATCCGTTGCGGTTATCCTGAGTCCTTTCCCTTGTCCGTCTGTCAATGCCAGCCAGTGTGTATCTGTGCGTCCGCCCATTGTTTGCGCCCGCGTATAATGCTCGGCCATATCCGTAACAGTCGTTTTGTAGCGTCCCATGTAGGCTGCGTTCTTCCGGTCACGATAGTTCTCCATCGGACCGCGGCCATACCATTCGACTTTTTCCAGTGAAGGATTGAGGAACATTTGCAAGCCCAGACGAGGTAGTTCGAAATTACTTTCTGTTGTAAAGTCGGCTGCCACATCGACCCTGCCGTTGCTGTAAACCTGGTATTTGACTGTATACGGTATATTGACTTGCCCAACTTTGACCTCTATCTGAGACTGAACAGACGCCGACTTTCCGTCTTCCGCCAGTTTCCAGTCAAAACCACGCAATGCAACCACAGGCTGAATCCATTCGCGAGGATCATTACTGATGGAACGATACCAGTTCAACGCCGGTCCTTGCTGACCGTGTATCATGTTTTGTCCGTCATATCGGAGACCGATCATCATGCCTGTCTTTGAATCAAATGAGATCTCGGTACCCGGAGCACGGAAACGGATGTACTGACGTTCTTCTACCACCTGCAGGGAAGCAGAGAGTTCCGGAACCTCCGTTTTCTGTTTTCTCTCTCTTAGTAAGAACTGCTCCGTTGCCACTACATGTCCGGCTTTAGCCCAGACGCAGTCATGCTTCAACTTCACTTCCAAGTTGATGTGGTAATCGGCATCTTCCGTCAAGTGACGGAGATAAGGGATATGGATCGTACGGTGTTCACCCGGCTTACCGTCAGGCAGTCCGAACTCCTCTTCCGCAACAGGCACCCCGTCTTTGAGGATGACATAACGCAGGTTGAAATGACGCATATTCAGGAATGAATAATGATTGCGTAACCCCACATTGTTCTCTCCCACTTCTTCAAAAGTCATATATTGGTATACCTTTTTCACTTCCCATAACTTAGGAGTAACCCTACGGTCGGGTGTCACCAGTCCGTTACAACAAAAATCATTGTCGTTGGGACGATCACCGAAGCTGCCCCCGAAATAATAACGGTCCGGCGCTTCTCCGGGTTTATTGATGCCTTGATCCACCCAGTCCCAGATGCAACCTCCGATCATGCGTTTAGACTGATTGGCAATATAGTCCCAATATTCTTCCAGGTTACCGACAGCATTTCCCATGGCATGTGCATACTCACATAGAAAGAAAGGTTTATTGCGCGGCTCGTTGTCCTGAGCTATCATACTTTCGATGGATGGATACATCCGTGAGTCCATATCGGCAACATCATTCATTCCTTCATAATGGATGAACCGTCCGTCAATCTCTCTGGCAGCTTGATAAGCGGCCTCGAAATTGGGTCCTCCGCCCGATTCATTCCCCATCGACCAGAAGATTACGGAAGGATGGTTCTTGTCCCGTTCCACCATACGTACCACCCGGTCGACAAAGGCTTCTTTCCAACTTTCCCGCTTGGTCAGCATCATGTTGCCATGACATTCCAGATCGGCTTCGTCCATTACGTAAAGTCCATAGTAGTCAAACAGAGCATACATCTTCGGATCATTCGGATAATGACTGGTACGAATGGTGTTCAGGTTGAAACGCTTAAAGAGAAGAATATCCTCTATCATGCTTTCTACAGGTACCGCTTTACCGAAACGGGGATGAATATCGTGACGATTGGCACCCTTGAACAACACCAATGCATCATTGATATACACTTTATTGTCACGTATTTCAATTTTGCGGAAACCATATTGCTGGGTAGTTGCCTCGAGCACCTTGCCGGAAGCATCCAGCAATTCCAGATTCACAGTATACAGATAAGGTGTTTCGGCGCTCCAGAGTTGGGGATCACGAATACTTGCTTTTGCAGGCAGACAGATCTCTTTTCCGGCAGCTAGGTTACCGACCGCAGTTGTAAACGTACGCAAAGTTTTGCCACCGGCATCCAGCAGAGCTATGCGCACGGAGGCATTCACAGCAGACTTGCCATAGTTCTTCACGTCTGCTTTGACACATAAGTCGGCCTTGTCGAAACGGTCACTGATGACAGAAGTAAGATGCACGTCGCGCAGGCGAAGTTTCGGAGTCGCCACCAGATAGACATCCCGGTGGATACCGCTCAGGCGGAACATATCCTGGTCTTCCAGATAGCTGCCGTCACTCCAGCGATACACTTCGACTGCCAATATGTTTTTACCCGGCTTCACATACTGTGTGATGTTGAACTCGGCATCGTTGTTGGCACCCTGGCTATACCCGACTTTCTTACCATTGATCCACAGATACATAGCGCTGTACACTCCGTCGAAGTGGATAAACACTTCTTTATTCTTCCAGTCGGCCGGCAGAGAGAATTCCCTCCGATAGGAACCTACCGCATTAGGCTCTTTCTCTACCGTATATCCTCTCTGTCCCTGTATAAAGGGCGGATTGTTGCGTATCGGATAGGTGATATTGGTATAGATGGGGGTTCCGTATCCCAGCATCTCCCAATTGGAAGGAACCGGAATCTCTTTCCAGGCAGACACGTCATAACCCGGTTTATAGAAATCCACCGGACGTTCGGAAGGTTGCTTCACCCAATGAAACTTCCAGTCACCATTCAGCAACAGATAACGGGAAGACTGATTGCGTATCCAAGGACGGGTGTACGAAGGATCGCCCTTCATCTCTTCCGTATCGGCAAAGGGGACAAACGTAGAACGTCCCTCTTCTTTGTTAACGGCAAATATCCGTTCATTCTCCCAGTCATTATCACTCCGGTTTTTAAAAGCCTCAGCCACCACTTTCAGATTCGATTTCACGATTTTCCATTGCTGGCTTATTTTCTGCGCATCCGGTTTGAGCTGGTAAACCGGCTCGGCCACAAGACCGGCATCCGGGAAGCCCAGGTTATAACCACTCGCTACACTGGTGAACAAATAATTCCCATTGGGCAAAGCCGTGATACGCCATTGCTGATTGGGATTTTCTTTATTAGGGTCCCATTGGATGACCGGACACTCCTTGCTTCCATTGCCGCTATTGTCGATTCCCAGTTCGGTGAGCGGACTGACAATGGAGTAGCAGCCGTCACCACAAGGAATCAGATTCCAGACCTGCGACTCTTTATGGGGTTCCTTTTTAGAAATAAATATCTTACCACCTAAATCCAGACTCTCCTGATTGTCCAGGACAAGTCCGTTCTGGGTATGGATCTCGTAGCTTTGCTTCGGATCGAACTCCTGGGCACGAACCATTCCTACTGCCGACCACAGAGCAACGCTTACCAGAAACAGATGTTTAAAATTTAGCATACTATTGATATTAAGAAAAGGCAGGGAAGAAAACCAAGGGCTGTATCCGCCAACAAAACCTATGTCTGCCTGTGTGATACAGCCCAAACCTATATTCAACCCAACTACCTATTGTTTTTACTGAAATAAAGCCGATTGTTTGTACACTCCGAATGTATGGATAGCAGGACAGGCAAATCCGTCGAGGATACGAAGACGTACCTGTTTGGCTTTTACCGGTTCGAAACGTACGATCCATTTATACCCCACCGTCTGCTTATCGGTTGCTTCCGGTATCGGGGTCCAGTTACGGCCATCATTAGAGTATTCCACACTCCACTTCGTCGTGCGGTGTCCCAATTCGATCACTTCCTGAATCATCAGGCAGTCGAACTCTGTCTGCCGGGGAAGAGTGAAAACGATGTCCGAGGTTTTGGCTCCGTCTCGGCCGGCAAAATAAGTTTCCTTATTGTTGTCCGTCAGGAACTCCGGACGGAATTTACCTCCGCGTCCGTTCGTTGCTTTTACCTTGGCCTTAGCCAACAGATTGTTTCCGAAGGTTTCATCCAATCCCTGCTTCAGCAAGGCAGCATGAAGTGAATCGGTAGGATGAATCAGTCCGCGACGATCAGGCGGGAAGTTGAGCAGCAACACGCTGTTGTGACCGACAGAAGTGCAATAAATATCCCAAAGTTCCTTTACGCTTTTCACGCGGCTGTCTTCCTCAGCATGATAAAACCAACTGGGACGGATCGATACATCGGTTTCGGCAGGGATATATGCATCACCGCCTTTTACTCCTTCGTTCAGCCCTTCATAGTTCTTCCATTCATCTCTGACGCATACAGAGTCGGTAGTCGACCAACAAGGATCACCGGCTTTGCCGGACTCATTTCCCATCCAACGCACATCGGCAAAAGGATACGAGTTCTTGGTCCCGAAAATGACACAGTCCGGTTGCTTCTCTCGCACAATCTTATACCAATGAGTATAGACGGGAGTAGTCAGTTCGTCTGCTCCGGCACCGTCCCACCAAGTTTCCCAGACTTTTCCATAGTCACCCATCAATTCTTCCAACTGGTGACCATAATACTGCTTGTACTTCTCCGTAGTATAAAGGGGAGAAAGATGCTCGTGCCGGTCGTGCGGACCCAGATAGATGCCCGCCTTAATGCCATACTCCTCGCAAGCATCCACAAACTCGCGCACAACGTCTCCCTTTCCATTCTTCCAGGCAGAGTTCTTCACCCCATAATCCGTATATTTACTGGGCCAAAGGCAGAACCCATCGGCATGTTTGGCTGTAATGATGGCACTGGGGATACCGGCCGACTGAAGGGTACGCATCCACTGTCCGCAATCGAGGGCCGTAGGATTGAATATAGCTGCCGGAGCACGTCCGTCCCCTTCGTTTACATACTCCTCAAAGGTATTGATCCCGAAGTGAAAGAAAGCGATCATCTCCCGGTTATACCACTCTACCTGTCTCGCACTGGGAGTCAGCCCGTAGGGTTCGGGGGCCTTTTGCCCCCATACAGGTACCGCTACAGCAGCGATTCCCGCCGCTAAAAAGAAATTTCTTAGATTCATGTGTTCGTCTATTTTACAGTTTTGTATATCAGAATAAATTAAGTTCGCTTATCGTCACATGCGGTCCGCCGTTCACGGCTGTGATGGTTACCTTCAGGTAGCGTCCATCTACAGCAGCGGGCAGGAAGGATCGGAACTCACCCTGTGCCGGAATATCTTTAAACTTAGCGGCTACCGTCCAGGTGGCATTATCATCGCTCACTTCCACAGTCACCTCTTTCGGCCCGTCATACCCCTCTTCACGTGCCTGGCAAGCGAATCCCTGGATATGGGTTGTTTTCTTCAGGTCAATAACAATCCAGTGAGGTGGTTGCGGATGCTGAGTACTCCAGTCGGTACCCCAGAAAGTATTCAGATCGCCATCCAGACAAGCTTCTTTCAGTCCGCTGTGTCCCCAATCGCCCTCTTTCGGCTCTTCGGACGAAGCACTCAATGCTTCCCATCCGGTGCGGTCGAGCAACTCCATGTTGCTGGCATCCATCGAACCTCTGAAGATGAAGTAGATGGTCTGACAGCAATGATCGGCTACCGCTCCCTCCACCGAAGTAATGCTTACGGGCAGCAGATACTCCTTGAACGCCTCGATGTTACCTTTTGCATGAACCGTGATTACGGCTTCCTCAGACTTCGGTGTCCCGGCTTTTACCAATACCTCTTCAGTCAGGTCGTAAGCGGCTTCCGGCAGCAGTTCATATTCGGTTCCGTTCTTCGCGTTATACTCGTCTACCTTGCCCGGATCGGCTTGCAGATGTACCACAGCATCATTAGGCAGTCCGTATTCCGTCAGTTGCGGATAGGTTTCGGGAGTAACGGCCACATTAAAAGTCTGCACATACGGCTCGTCTTCAATGTAGAAATTGGCTTTCACGGCAGTTCCCGCATCGGGTATGTAGATGGTCAGGTCGCTGTCATTGTCACTGCATCCCACTGTGCAGCAGAATCCGGCAGCCAGAATGGCTGCCTTCAGTATGTTCTGTTTCATGATTCTTCTCATTTTAAATGTTTATTCCCATCCGGGATTATTGGGTAACAAGTTCGGATTCATCGTTGTCTCGTCGATAGGCAACGGATGCAGATAGAGTTTATCGTCCCATTTGCGGGTTGTTCTGTCCGGATAAACAATCAGCAGATTGTCCTGCGTCAATTCACGGGAGAAGGAGTCGTACTGCTCTTTCAGCTTATCCGATACTTTCATTCCAAGCATACTCTTCGGTGCTTCCAGCAACTTGCCGGCTTTCCAGCGTACAATGTCATCCCAACGGAAGCCTTCGCCTACCAACTCGACTGCACGCTCGCGACGGATTTCGTAAAGCAGCGGAGAGAGTTCATAACCATAATCCGGCCAGTTCGGATCGGTGAAACCGACATTTACTTTCAGATGCGGCATTTCTACACGGTCTCTCAGTTCATTGACAGTCTGGTCCAATACCTCCTGGGTACATTCACCCAGTTCGGCTTTCGCCTCGGCATAGTTCAACAGCACCTCGGCATAACGGAAGATAAACACATCCAGTGTAGACTGCCCGATGTTCCACTGTTCGGGATCGGTAGAGTGATACTTCATCACGTAATATCCGGTAGTACAATATTTGGTATCTATTATGGGAAGGGCATTGAACTGCTTCGTACCGTCGCTCAGCACCTTAAAAGGAAGTTCCGGATTATCGATCGTCTGACGCAGGCGCGGATCACGCTGCATCAACTCATCCATCGGCATGTCGGCCTCCTCGTATCCCGGACTGACTGCGGTGGGCAGACCATCGGCACATAGGTATTGTTCAAACATGGCACGGCTCAGACCTGTATACGACTCTTCCATCTGGCGGGTGTTGTTGTGCATCAATAGCTTGGTGATATAAACCCTGGGCATGATACACTCGCTATTGGAGGCTAAATCTTCCTGTACAAACAGGTTGTAATAATCCTGTAAAGGCTTATCGGTCTTATAGATGGAGTAACCTCCCTCTTCGATCACCTGTGCGGCTGCATCAGCTGCTTCACGATACAACTCTTCGTAGTCGCCCAGTCCGTGATACTTACGGAAAGACGCTTCGTAGAGGCAAGCTCTCGACTTGAAAGCCAGCGCAGCATACTTATGCATATTGCCGGTTTTGGTTTCATTAGGCTTCGGAAGGTGTTCGATAGCAAAATCGAGATCTTCCAGGATGTGTGTGAACACCACTTTTCTGGAATCACGTCCCTTGTACAGTTCTTCGGAGTCCATCTGCAACTCGGTTTCATACCAGGGCACATCGCCAAAGCGTTTCACTTTGTACACATACTCCCAGGCACGGAAGAAGCGGACCACGGCTACCGAACGGTTAATCTGGCTTTCATCCCCTTTCACCTGTTTGTAACGAGCCATAAAATAGTTGCAGGAACGGATGTTTCCCCAGTCTCCATTTCCCCATCCGCCGCCGGAAGTAGGAATCGTTTCAAGATTGAAGATCCAGGTCTTCGGTTTCTCGTTCACGTAACAGTCCGATTCATCATCGGCACCGGGTCCCTGCGCCCCCGGTAAAATACCGTAAAAGCCGTTGGCATAAAGTTCAAGGTCTTGTACACTTGTCCAGAATTTCGGATCCGAGAGAGAATCTTCGGGATACAAGTCCAGTAAATCGGAGCAGGAAGAGAACATGGAAGTACATGCCACTGCCGCTATCAGTAATATCTTATTCTTTTTCATAATCGTTATCGTATTAGAGGGTAATGTTTAATCCGAATGAAACAGACTTAGTCAGCGGATAAGTGCTGAGACTCACTGTTTCGGGGTCGTATATGTCAAACAGGTGATCGAACGTCAGCAGGTTTTGTCCGCTTACGTAGAAACGCACATGATCTATCTTCCACTTGGCCAGGAGCGCTTTCGGCAAAGAATATCCCAATGTGATAGACTTCAGGCGCAGATAAGCGGCATTCTGGAGATAACGGGTCTGCGTTTCGCGGTTACCGGTCACGTTGTCGTAGGTAGACCGGGGGAAGTAAGCATTGCGGTTATCTTCGGTCCATGAGTCGAGTGCATGTTTGAAAGGTACATGCCATTCGTTGCCGAAGCCCCAGAACTGGTTGCCTCCCAACACTACATCCTTCTTGCCGATGCCCTGGAAGAATACATCAAAGTCAAAGTCGCGCCACTGCAATCCGCCTTTAATACCATAACTGTAACGCGGTTCGCTGTTACCGATAATCTTTTGGTCACCCGGATCGTCAAGCGTATTCTTTCCCTTGTTTATCTTGCCGTCACCGTTCAGGTCTTTGTACTTCACATCACCCGGATACCAGCCACCGCCATAGATCTCCGACTGATCGGCATGGGCACTTACCTCTTCTGCCGACTGGAAAAGTCCTTCGGTTACCAATCCCCAGATCTCACCCCACTTTTTGCCTACATAATGGGTAGAGAGCAAATTCTGCGGATTATTGAACTTCGTGATTTCTGCCTGATAGTCGGACAATACGAAACTTACGTCATACGAGAAGTCTTTGTTCACCCGGTCTCTCCATCCCATTGAAAGTTCCCAACCGGTTGTTTTCAGGTCGGCAGTATTGGCCTGCGGAGCTCCTGTTCCCAGTACGGCAGGAAGCGGTGTACCGCTAGTCACCATATCGAGTGTCTTCCGCATGTACCAGTCGAAGGTTCCATACAGGCGGCTGTTCAGCAATGCCCAGTCGAGACCCAAGTCAATCTGGCGTACAGTCTCCCAAGTCAGGTAAGGACTGACGATACCGCCGGGACTCACGCTGGCTATTTTCTTTCCGTCCACCAGGTATCCCATCTCGCCATTGGTGCCCATGGTAGCGATATAAGGATAGTCGCCGCCAACCGACTGATTGCCCAACGAACCATAAGAGGCTCTGATCTTGAGTTCATCTACAATCTTCTTGGCAGGTTCGAAGAAAGCCTCGCTCGAGATTCTCCAGGCAGCCGATACGGAGGGGAAGAATACGAAACGCTTGTCCTTGGGGAACTTGGAAGAACCGTCATAACGTCCGTTCAACTCCAGAAGATAGCGTTCATCGTAGTTATAATTGATACGGGCAAAATATCCCATAGTGGCCCAGGAGTGCTGGCCGCTCCCGTTGTACTTCTCTCCATAAGCCTGTCCCAGACCGGCAAGGTCATTACTGATCAGGTTCTCGCGTTCGGCATTGAACCAGCGGTAGCTCTTGGTTTCGTAATTATATCCCAGCAACAGTTTAATGTTGTGTTTACCCAAAGACTTGGAGTAGTCGGTATAGGCATTGAACGTCTGGTAATAGTTGTCGTCGGTGGTAAACTTCACGCGGCTCGGAGTGGTATGCGGGAATACGGTTACAATGTCCGGATTGGCCGTATGCTCCAATATCTCTTTACCGTGCTGCTTCTTCGAGAGGATATACATATTATAGGTATAGTCCACATTGATGGTCCAGTCCTTCAGCGGAGTGATTTTTAAACCGCCGGTCAGCCAAAGGTCGTTCTCCTTATTCTTGCGCTCGCCGGAAATGGACTGGGTAGCCACCATATTCGTCCAACTGCCCTGACCGGAAAAGTTTCCGTCCGGATGATATACCGGCATCATCGGGCGAAGGTCGGCACCGTAGAATGCACTGTTGATCTGTGCTGTCTCGTCACTGTTGTTACTTCCGTAAGGAGCATCCCGGTAAGTGTTGTTGTAGACGGTCTTCAACCGCACCTGCAACCAATTGGTGACGTCCGAAGTCAGGTTCAGGTTGACATTGAAACGGCGGTACTTATCGTCATAATGTTTCAGTGTTCCCCCTTGGTCGAGGAAACCTATCGAACCGTAATAGGCGGTCTTGCCCGAACCTCCGTTGAGAGACAGGGTGTACTGCTGCATCAGGGTGTTGTCTTTGATGGTTTCATCTATCCAGTCGGTGTTGCCGCAATACAGATACTTGTTGGGATTGGACGGATCGATGAATACCGGCAGATTGTGTTTCGGGTCGGTATAATAGGCATAGATATGATCCATATAGTTCTTATCGTAGTAATCGCCTCCACCCGAGTTGCGGTTGGTCAGATTATGGAAATTGGCAAATGTCCACGAATCCATATACTCCGGTTTGCGTGTAGGCGAATTGACAGACCAGTTGGACGAGAACGAAATCTTGGCTTTCTCGTCTTTACCTTTCTTGGTGGTAATCAGCACGACACCATAGGCTGCCTGTGTTCCGTAAATAGAAGCCGAAGCCGCATCCTTCAATACCGATACGCTTTCCACATCGGCCGGATTGATCATGTTGGGATCCATCTGCACGCCATCGACCAGTACCAAGGGTCCGGAAGAGTTTATAGATGTAGTACCACGAACGTTGAACCCGTATCCTTTGCCCGGCGCACCGTTGTCGGCGGAAATGTTCAGGTTACCGATCATACCCTGCAGTCCCTGGCTAAGATTGGTGATCGGGCGACTCTCCAATGTCTCTGCCGAAACACTGGCTACGGCTCCGGTGAGGTTGGCTTTCTTTTGTGTACCATAACCCACCACCACGACTTCGTCCAAGGTTTTGCTGTCCTCTTTCAGGGTGATCTGCAGACGGGTCTTTGCGGAAACGGTCACGACTTGTGTTTCCATTCCAATAAAGGAGATCTCAAGTTGCTCTCCCTGTTCCGCTTCAACCGAGAAGTTACCATCCATATCGGTGATCGCTCCACGTCCGGGAGCACCCTTTACCAATACAGAAGCCCCGGGAAGCGGAGAACCCGTGACGTCAAGAACACAACCGGTTATTTTCTGTTTCTGCTGTTCTACCTGCACCACTCCGGCAAGTGCTGCATTGTAGCTGTGAGAAGCAAGGCAAGGTTGAAGTCCCATACCCGAAAGAAGGACAAACATCCCTGAAATCCTTACGGCTCTTTCTACTAATTTTCGTTCTCTCATAATAATAATGAATTAAAATTAACATTAGGAATCAAGCAAGGCGTTGCTGACTCTTTTTAACTAAAGACGAAAACAAATGTATCTTCATGGTCTTAAGAGAGGGATTAAATATGGGTTAACAAAGCAATTAACCTCCCATATTTCTTGTTAACCCGCCCCTACAGCAGTCCAGACATTGACTTCTACTCTTCAAAAAATACACAAAGATAGCACAAAGAAGAACCAAGGTTTCAGAAAGACAGCAAAAAGCCTTTTCCGCTGACGAGGTCTTCTTCCAAAAGAGCCCAACCGGAAGAGAAATACGGCAAGAAACGGGTTATTGAACACGAAAAACCGGGGTAACCGACCTTCAAAGCCTCGATCGGAGATGAAAAGTACCTTACTTTTCGGAAAAAGAAGGAAGCATTTGGTCAGAAAGAAGTAAGCATTTTCGGAAAAGGCTTACTTCTTTTCTAAATATCTCTATATGTTTTGGCAGTTATCATATATTGTTCCGGAACAAAAGCCCTGAGAGGCCCGTTCTACTTCCGGTTGGCCTGTTGAAGAAGTCCTGTTTGATGTATCAAAAGGACAGGCATTCTTCTCTAAAGCGAACACAAGGTATGCGAGGAGGCTCGTCACCGTCTTTAATTAGCAAGAACAGGTATCTATGCCATCAGAAAGATAAACCGATAAACGAAATGGCGGCGTTTTTCCGCTCATGCCCCGCCCGACGGCCGAAAAAACCAAAAGCAGAGAGGTTGCTTTATCATTTTGACAAACTGACAATCGGGAGGGAGACTCAGACCTTGATGTCAGCGAAAGCTATGCCGTACTCCTCGTTCATCACCCGTCTATAATCTTTCGTAAACGCGGCATAACGCCTGATGGCTTCCTCCTGGTTGTTCTGCTTCCGAAGGGCACAAACGGTATAAGCAAGTGCCAGATCCGACAAAGGATCGACTATAAAGAGGATGTTACAAAGACGGATGACGATACTGAACCGGGCATCCCCGTAAGCCAGTTCCAACTGCCCGGGCAGAAGAGAATAGATCAGCGTTTCCACTTTCTGTTTATAGTAATCGAAGAGGTCGGATTCGGAGGCAGGTATGAACTTACCCCGCAAAAGTATTTCCAACCATTCCGCACGTATGGCACCGGGAGTCTCTTTCTTCTTTTTCTCCGGAGAGGTAAGGTTCATCAGACGAATGTAATCGCAATAAAACTCTTCGCCAAACACCATGCAGAAGTATCCGTTGCGGTATACGAGTTCGATGCCGTCCACATCCTGCAATATCTTCCTCACATGATTCATGGAAACTCCTTTGAGGTTCTTCACATTGCTGCCGGACTTATCGGGCCAGAATATCTGATTCATGTCAGACGAAAGCACTCCCCTCTTGCCTACACTGTTCAGCAGAATATACAAAAAGATAGTACGCAGCTTGGGACTGAGCATATAGGTAATGTCGCGTCCGGCATTATCGAGAATGGTAAACATGCCGAAAAGGAAAATAGCATTCTTGTCGGGCGGCAATACGGCCGGCAATTCCTCCCACTCGGAAGGCTCTTTCTCAACTTCTTCTTCTTTCACTTCCGGTGACTCCACAGCCGGAACTTCCGGTATATCGGACACTTCTTCCGGACGTACTCCGGCAGATGCGGTCTCGGCAGACGTCCTGTCCCGCTTCCGCTTATGGTGCATGATGCCCCATACACAGGCCGCCAACAACAATACTCCACCCACGACTGCTCCCAGCAGACCGGCATTCAGGGCATTCCGCCTCCGGCTATAGTATTCCACATCGTCCAATGTAACCGGCGGAGCAGACAGGGAGTATAGACGGGTAGTCACTTGCCCGTGCTTCTCGAACTCTTGAACGGAACAATAGAACTCATTTAATTCTTCATTGAAGTATAGATTGGCGTTGGTAGCAATCTCTTCCGAAACAATGGGAATACTGTCTCCCACCGCTTCACACTCACCGTCACGCACAGACAACCGGTACAACTGCAAAGTGGAATTGGGCAGATATTCGGGATATCCCAGGAGGAACAGGTGTTTCTCATCGGCAGAGAGTATCATATTACGGGGTACCACCCGATTGACCGCCGGTGCTTTCGCTTCCCAGAGTTTCTGCACCGAACGGGTCTGCATATCTATCCGGTATAAATCGTACAGATAGTTGCGCCCTATATTCTGATCACCGGCTTCGTTGCCCATGCCTCCGTAGAGGTATACCCGCTTGTAATCATTGCTCACAGCCATGCCCGAAAAGTAACGGGGAATCACCCGGTCGCCGGAGAAGGCCAGTGTATCCCAACGACAGGTATTCAAATCGTACGCCAGGAACGTATTGCTGTATCTACGGCTTCCGTAACCGCCAAACAGGAAAAACTTTCTTTCGCCCGGATGAAAGAATCCGCAATGATGATGGAGCTGTTGGCAAAGATAGTCGGAACTGGCCGGACGCCACTCTTTGGTAGTAAGATCCAGCGCCGCCACCATGGCATCGCCATGCGAATCGGCCACTTCATAAGTATACAGCTCACGGGATGCCTCATCCAGAAAGTTCATACCCAGGCGAAGCTGAACCGGAAGAGGGGTCTTATAAGGTGTCTTCGATAATTCGTGCGTGTAAAGGTCGAACGCGGACAGAGAGTCCTGATTAAAGAAGAGGATGTTCTGGTGTGTCTTGTCAAAGTTAAGACCGGAAGGCGTGGAAGAATAGTCCGTAAAAAGTTCTTTCCAGTAGTAGGACTGATTAATCAGCCACACAGGATTGGTGACCTGTCCCACAACATGTCCCCGGCTGTCGTGCACATCTTCTCCGCTGCTCTCGTTCAAAGGAAATATCATGATCTCTTCACCGTCGGTAAGAGACAAGTTACGGATGGCATACGAAGCCACATCCAGGATGTATTCGCATTTACCAAAATAAATATGCGGTGAGAATCCTGTCGGCTCCAGTCCCAGGTTGGAGATCTCCTTGCTCCGCTTGCCAATCGTAATTCGGGCACAGTCTGCGGGTATATCCAAAGCTATGGAAACAGGTAACCAGCGGTGATCATAGTCTTCCTTATCCAGTTCGAAAGTACAAAAGATACGTTTGCCGTCTTCGTTGAAGGAGAAAGAACAACGGTCGCCGGGTTTGTGCAGATACGTAAAACTATAAGTTTTCCCGGCATCCCGGTCTTCCAGATAAAGGATGTAACCGGGACTCTCCACATTCCGGACCAGATAATCAAAGGAGATACGGAAGGCGTTGGTGAAAGTGCGCTCGTGCCCTTCACGCAATACAGAATAGGTGGCACGCTCACTAATCCGCTTTTCGTTCCCATAGAAAAGAAGTCCCTGCGAGAAGCAATCGACTATGCAAAGCCACATCATTCCGATAGCAAACAAACATCCCAACCTTCTCATATACTGTTCTTCGATAAATGCGTCATCCGTTTCATAGTGCAACAAAAATACGAAAAATTATAGAATTGGCAAACGTATGCGCCGATTAGTGCTCGTTGGAGTAAGAGTAAGGCAAGTCTTTCTTCTGAGTACCGCGCCGGGTATCGGGCACGCTGTCCATCCATAACACCAGCTCTCCTCCGGAAGTAAGCTCACGGTGCGTCAGGTAGTTACGGGTAAATTCACTTTCATTGAGCAGGGCTTTCCCGATATACCGGTTCGCCGGGCTATTGCCTTCTGCCTTCACAATGAAGTTCTTTCCGTCGGGCAAATGCAATGTCAGTTTCGGGAAGAGCGGAGATCCCATGGCATACTCCGGAACACCGGGACAAACCGGATAGAATCCCATGGCGGAAAAGACATACCAGGCGGAAGTCTGCCCATTATCTTCGTCACCGCAGTAGCCTTTGCTGCCGGAGTGATAAAGCTTATCCATCACTTCGCGGACGTGCTTCTGGGCCTTCCAGGGCCGGCCGATATAGTCGTATAGATAGATGGCATGTTGCACAGGTTGGTTGCCATGTGCATATTGCCCCATGTCAAGAGCCACCATCTCGGCTATCTCGTGGATAACAAAACCGTAAGTACCGTAATTATAGGTATTGGGAGCTGTAAACATAGAGTCGAGACGGGCTTCCATCGCTGTATGTCCTCCCATCAATCGAGACAAGCCTTCGGGATCATGCAGAACACTCCACGTCCAGTGCCAGGAACTGCCCTCCGTGAAAGGGCCTCCCCATTCCGTCGCGTCAAAAGCGTCTCTCCATTTCCCATTGGCATCTTTTGCCCACATGAATCCATAGTCGGGATAGTAAAGGTTCCGGTAGTTGAGGGCTTTCCGGTAATAGGTATCGGCAATCTCTTTCCGGCCAATGGAGTCGGCAAAACGTGCGACACACCAGTCGGCGTAAGCATATTCAAGGGTCTTGGCCGTGGCCTCGTGCACTTCGGGATAGGGAACATAGCCTAAACGGTCATAGTAACCGAATCCGTCACGTCCCACCGAACTGATTCCGGTATGCCGGGCCTCGGTCTGATGAATCATTGCTTCAAGAGCTTTCTCCGGACAGATAGTACGAATGCCTTTCATCCATGCGTCTGTCAACAAGGAGATGGAATTATTACCAATCATACATTCCCGGTGGCCCGGACTCGCCCACTCGGGCATGAACCCACTTTCATCGTAAGCATTGAGGATGGATTGGGTAACCCGCTCGGAAACTTCCGGATATAATAAGGTAAACAAGGGATGGACGGCACGGAACGTATCCCAGAATCCATTATCGGTATACATATAGCCATCCTGTATCTTCCCATTGTAAGGACTGTAATAGACAGGTTTCCCCTGAGCGTCGAACTCATAAAATTCTCGGGGGAAGAGCAGGGTCCGGTAGAGGCAAGAGTAAAAGGTACGCAATTGCTCCTCGCTGCCTCCCTCCGCTTCAATTCGTCCCAGATAACTGTTCCATTGTTTTCGGGCTTCTTCTCTCACCTGGGCAAGGCTCTTGCCTCCCACTTCGCGACTGAAATTGACAAGCGCCTGTGCAGGACTTATGAACGAGGAGGCGGTACGGACGGTTAATTTCTCTCCCGCCGGCACATTAAACCTGAGGTAGGCACAAGTATAATCACTCTCCAACGTCGGCCGATGGCGCATCAGTGTATCTCCGTCATATACGCCTTCTTCTGCAATGGGATGGCTGAACTCTATTCGGAAATAGTTGGCAAAGTTATCCGGTACCCCGCCATTGTGATTACGCGCCACACCGGTCACGCACCGATTCTCCCGGTCAATCGTCAACGCACTTCCACCGTTGTAAGCATCCACAACGATATACTGGGCAGAGTCCTGCGGAAAGGTGACTTCGAATACCGCTCCGCGTGAAGTAGCGGAAAGTTCTGTCCGGAGTCCGTCGGCAAACGTAACGCTGTAACTGTAGGGAGCCGCCGCCTCTTGGGTATGTGAGAAAGGTACTCCCCGTTCTTTATGATCCATCTTCAGCACACCGGACAGCGGCATAATAGAGAAAGTACCGTAATCGTTAATCCACGGACTGGGCTGATGGGTCTGGCGGAACCCCCGTATCAGGCTGTCGGTATACGTGTACATCCAGCCGCTACCGTTCTCTCCGGTCTGCGGACTCCAGAAATTCATTCCCCAGGGAACCGCCACCGCAGGATAAGTATTCCCATGTGAAAAAGCATAAGTAGACTCCGTCCCCATCAGAGGATTCACATAGTCTACAGGGCTGAAAGACTCTTTTTGTTGTACACACGAAGCCAGTAAAAGGGCTGCACCGACAATTAGGATAGTTGAAAAATTCTTCCTCATAGCTTAATTTTATTTTCTAACAGAGGCTGTGGTGAAAAGAGTTTCGACACATCCCCCTTGCATTTTATTTAGGACGCAAAACTAATGAGGAAGGGTTAGGAGGAGGGTTAATTCCCGGTTAACCTTCTTGCGAAAAGTCATTAACCGGGACTATTTTCTTCTTGCGACCTGCAAATTGGATTGCCGTGCATAGCCAATCCTGAAATTAAGGGGTTTCGGATCACCCAGTTGATAGGCATCGCGCAATTCCGGCTGAAGATACTGAGAGAAAGTGGAGATCGGCTTGTAGAAGGTACCGTACAAAGTAACCGACCACACCTCCGGATCAAAACAGGACAACGGAATGGAAGAGTCATCTTGTACAACAGCAGACGATTTCTGAAGAATCGTCTCGCGTATGCGCGAAAAAGCAGGTTCGTGCATCAGATAGGAAGCCGACTTGACAAATGTTGCTGTGGTCTCCGCATCAAAACGGTCCATAAACGCCTGTAACGGTCGGTTGGCTTGCAACCCCTCGTTACTGATATCTGTGCAGAAATAATAGAGGGTCTGCAATCGGGAAGCGCCCGGACGGAAAAACCGGACTTCCATCCCTGCACTGCATGTGTTCCGGATGGTATCCCCCTCTTTTCTTTCGAAAAGATCTCCGGTTTCCGATAACCACACTTCCTGAATGCTGACTATCTTACGGTTCCCCCGGGCCATCAATAACGAATAGATAGGGACAACCCCGTCGATGGTATCATTGGCCAGTTCCTTATCCATATCGTTAAAGAAACTCAGATTGAGTACGTTCGATACGGCATTCTGATACAACCGGTAAGTTTCGGCAGAAGGATGCTTCACTTTCGGAGCAGTGCCGGCGGGTTCCAACCCGATCAGTACATAAGTGTCCATCTCGGGGAAGAACGCATTGGCAAACAGAAAGTCAGGACCGCCGAAAGGATAAAACAGAGTATGGCAGCGAGTGTTGATGTCTTCCAGTTCCGTCTGTGAGAAAGCTACCAGCCGGGGAGCCGTCTGCCGGAAAACATTCCATATCTGATCCATGTAACGGGCATGGTTCTTCCATTCCTTGGTCCGAGTCAGTGCGTAAAGCTTTCCGCTTGCTTTATCAACCGGCAAACCTGCAAGTACGCAAGACGCATCATTCAGGGCTTTATCAGGAACCAGCTTCGCAGAGTCATTGGAAGCAATCCTCACCCGGGAAGCATTTTTTCCTGCATTGCCGGAAGAGGCCGCCCCCTGACAACAAGCAAACAGCACTCCCAGCATAAAAGAAAGTAATACGGTTTTTACACAATTAGTTAGTTTAGTTTTCATTTCGTTCTTAATAATCCTTTTCGTTAGCCAGATTCCAGACGTTAAGGAAAGAGGCCTTAGATATTTCAACCACTTTATCCCAATTCAGACGGTCTGCATGGTCAGAAGGCTGATGGTAATCGGGATGACCGTCGGTATGATACCAAATGATGGGAATACCGGCTTTGGCAAACGAGCCGTTATCACTTCCGCCCACCGGCTTGTCCCAAGGGCGGTAATTGGGTTCTAACTGCAAGCCGTACTTTTTAATGTCTTCTTTCAGCCAACGCCCGAAAGCCGGATTGGCTTCTGTATAGAAATAAACCACATGCTTGGGATTTTGCGGCTGATTGTTGCGGCCAATCATATCAAAGTTCAAATATCCTTTGACCTGATTAATGAACGGACACTCCTGCACAAAGTATTTCGATCCGAGAAGCCCTTTCTCCTCTCCGTCCCAAAAAGCAAAAATTACATTCCGTTCCGGTTGCTGTCCGCTTACCACAAAGGCCTTGGCTATTTGCAACACCGCCGATACTCCGGAAGCATTATCATCGGCACCATTGTAGATCTGGTCGCCATCCAAAGCGGGATCAATGCCCAGATGGTCGAAATGTGCACCTACTATCACGTATTCATTCGTCTTCTTTCCGGGAATCATACCCAATACATTGTTCATAGACAACTTCTGATGCACCACTTGTTTCAGTTTGGCAATGGAGTCAGGGTGCACTTCCAGACGTCCTTTCTGCTGGCGTTCTTTCCGGTAAGCATCAAACGGCTGATAATAGCTCTCGCCTAACGGACGGATACCCATTTCCTTCAATAGCGAAGCGATATACCGGGCAGCTACACGTGAACCATGAAATCCGGCTTCACGTCCTTGAAGTTCATCATCGGCCAAAAATCCGATATAAGCCTCGGCAGCCTGGCGGTTAATACTTTTAAGCCCCTTTTCGACCGGGGTCTGAGCACATAAGGTAGTGGCAACACACCACATAAGGACAGTAATCAGGTGTTTTCTTTTCATGATCGGGATGTTTCTGTTTTAGTTCATTTAGCACATTGCAAGGACAAATATACGGAATAATACAAATTAATAAGTACCTTTGCGAAAATTTGATTCGTAATTATGTGGATACTTATAGTTGGTCTGGTGTTGCTCGCCATCGTGGCAATGATTGCCGGGTATATCCGCAACAAAAGACTGCAGAAGAAAATAGATAACGGAGAACTGGACAGTTTTCCGGAAGTAAAGGAAGTCGACGTAGAGTGCTGCGGACAGCACGAAGTTTGCGAACGTGACAGCCTGCTGGCTGCCGTCAGCAAACAGATAGAGTATTATGACGACGAAGAACTGGATACATTTATCGGCCGGGCACCCGAAGATTATACACCGGAAGAGGCGGATAAATTCCGCGATGTCTTTTATACAATGCAGGACACCGATGTAGCCGGATGGGTACGTAGCCTGCAACTGAGGGGGATCAGCCTTCCTGACGAAATAAAAGACGAAGTGTTTCTGGTAGTCGGCGAACGGAGAATCCATCCCTGATCCATCTGTTCCCTCCACACTCCTAACTGCTGAACCGTATGAATTTACTACAATATACATTTTTTCAACACGCTCTCCTGGGGAGTCTTCTGGCAAGCATTGCCTGCGGCATTATCGGCACGTATATCGTGACTCGCCGGTTGGTGTTCATCAGCGGCGGTATCACCCATGCCTCTTTCGGCGGCATCGGACTGGGATTGTATGCAGGCATATCTCCCATTTTATCGGCTGCTGTCTTCTCCGTTTTATCGGCTTTCGGGGTAGAGTGGCTCAGTAAACGGAAAGACATGCGCGAAGATTCGGCCATAGCCATGTTCTGGACGCTGGGTATGGCACTGGGAATCATGTTCAGCTTTTTGTCACCGGGATTCGCACCCGATCTTTCAGCCTATCTGTTTGGCAATATCCTCACGATCACACAGACGGACTTACTCATGCTGGGCATTCTTGCCATCTTGCTGATCCTGTTCTTTACCCTGTTTATCCACCCGATCATATACGTGGCTTTCGATCGTGAATTTGCCCGTTCGCAAGGCATCCCGGTCGTAGTGCTGGAATATATCCTGATGATGTTCATTGCCCTGACCATCGTTTCCTGTCTGCGCATGGTGGGGATTGTACTGGCAATCTCGTTACTGACCATTCCGCAAATGACAGCCAACCTGTTTACGAACAAGTTTAAACGCATTATCTGGTTATCGATTGCCATCGGCTATCTGAGTTGCCTGGGAGGTCTGCTGATCTCTTACCGCCTGAATGTTCCTTCGGGAGCATCCATCATCTTCTTTTCTATTCTTATCTATATTGCCTGTAAGATAGGAAAGAGCCTTTTCAGAAAGAAACAATAAACCAACATACAAGTATGGAAATCAAGATTCAATCACTGGAACAAATTCACGAAGCTGCCCGCGAGTTCATCTCAGCCATGGGCGATAACACGGTCTTTGCACTCTACGGAAAGATGGGAGCAGGTAAAACGACTTTTGTCAAGGCACTTTGCGAGGAACTCGGAGTATCGGATGTCATCACTTCACCGACTTTTGCCATTGTAAACGAATACCGTTCGGATGAGAACGGAGAACTGATCTATCATTTTGACTTCTACCGGATCAAGAAGCTGAGCGAAGTATACGATATGGGATACGAAGACTACTTCTATAGCGGTGCACTTTGTTTCATCGAATGGCCGGAGCTGGTAGAAGAATTATTGCCGGGAGACGCCGTGAAAGTAACCATTGAGGAACTGGAGGACGGAACAAGAAAAATAGTGATCAACGACTAATCATCCGAAGAATGGCCCCTCAATATTTTGTACAGGGAATATTTGCCACCGCAGGGCTCATAGCCCTGCTGGCATCTATACTCAACTGGAACTGGTTCTTCACCGCTCAAAATGCACAACTGATCGTACGGAATGTCGGCAGAGGACGTGCCCGGCTGTTCTACGGACTACTGGGAGTCATTATGATAGGTATGGCTGTCTTCTTCTTCCTCAATACGCAACCCGTATCAGAGTAACTGGCGCGATTTCATTTCCAGATATTTATTGATCACATCAATCGACAGCTTATCAGGAGTTGTCAGCAGCGAGTAAATGCCATGCTGTTTCAAAGTTGACACAATCAGTCTCTTCTCGAACGCAAACTTCTCTGCGATGACATGACGGTAATAGTCCTCGGTAGTCACCGACTTGCCCGCTATATACTCTTTCAGATCGGCATCCTCAAAGAATACAACCAATACTCTGTGTTGCCGGGCCAATTGTTGCAGGTAAACTAATTGCCGGTTCAGGCTGGTCATATTACTAAAATTGGTATAAAGCACCAGAAAGCTACGTTTATTCACATGCTTGCCCAAGTGCCCGCATAAGGCAGAAAAGTCCGTTTCACCAAATGTTGTTTCCTGTTTATAGAGGTTCTCAAGCAAAGTCTGCATCTGACCGACTTGCTTGGAAGCAGGAACAAACGTATCGAAATACTCGTTAAACGTAACCAGCCCGGCTTTATCGTCCTTCCGCATAGCTACATACGAAAGCACCAACGAGGCATTGATGGCATAGTCCAGCAATGTCATTCCACGGAAAGCCTGCTGCATCACACGCCCTTTATCGATCACGCTGTATATCTGTTGACTGCGCTCGTCCTGATAGACATTGACCATCAACTGATGACGGCGTGCACTGGCCTTCCAGTTTATGGTGCGATAATCGTCTCCCTTTACATACTCTTTGATTTGTTCAAACTCAGTCTGATGCCCAGCCCGACGAATACGCTTGATACCGAGTTCGGTCAGGTTATCGCTCATAGCCAGCAGCTCGTATCGATGGAGCATCAGGTAAGAAGGATATACCTTAACGGTTTCAGGTCTGCCACAGGTAGCCCTGCGGGATATTAATCCGATTCGGGTAGTCGTAAAAACGCGGATGAATCCGAAACCGTATTCTCCCCTGCGAGTCGGCCTCAACCGATAGGTAAGCGTCTTTCCCTCATTAGGTAAAAGCGACAGCTCGAAGTGTACATTCCTTTGCTGAAATATGACCGGCACTTCATCTATCACGATCAAACGGACGGGATAGGAATAACGGCTCTCTATACGCAGGCTGACTTCGTTATCATCACCGTTAGAAAAACGTCCGGCACACTGACGGAAAGCCTGGATACCCTTGGTGCGATACAACAGATATCCATCGAAAGCCAGAGCAAGCAGCAGCGCAAGCAGCCCTAACTGTCCGATGATAAACAGAGAACCGAACAGGTATCCGCCACCTAACAAGAGGATGACGACAAGGACGAGTATATAGAAACGTTTGGTCAGGAACATAATTATTTGGGTACTTCCACTTTATCAATCAACCGCTGAGTCACCTTGACAGGCGAATAACCTTCCATCTCTGCTTCCGCAGTCAGAATCAGGCGATGCTGCAACACATAAGGTGCTACAAACTTAATATCCTCCGGCGTTACGAAGTCACGTCCCTGTAAGAGAGCATAGGCTTTGGATGCCTGCAACATAGCCACCGAAGCACGGGGAGAAGCTCCCAGATACACAGCTTTACTGGTACGGGTTTGTTGGGCAATCAAGGCAATGTACTGAAGCAGAGTACGGTCAACAAATACCTTTTCCGTCAATCGACGAAGAGAAAGCAGTTCTTCACGGGTAATTACCGGTTGTATCTCTTCCAGTTTTACCAAGGCGGCATTAGTGTGATGGCGTTCCAGGATATTGATTTCTTCATCAAGTGACGGATAGTCCATGGTAATCTTCATCAGGAAACGGTCGAGTTGGGCCTCAGGCAACTTATAAGTTCCCTCCTGCTCCACCGGATTCTGGGTTGCCAGAATGGTATATAGTTCTCCCATCCGGTAAGTTGTTCCGTCGATACTGGCCTGACGTTCTTCCATGACTTCGAAAAGAGCGGACTGCGTTTTGGCGGGTGCACGGTTAATTTCGTCTACCAATATGATATTGGCAAAGACAGGTCCCCGATGGAAATCAAATTCATTGGTTTTCATATTGAAAACAGTCGTACCCAGGACGTCACTCGGCATCAGGTCGGGTGTAAACTGTACACGGCTGAAGTCGGCATCTATCAAACGGGCTGTCAGGCGGGCAAGTAAAGTCTTGGCTACTCCCGGCACTCCTTCTATCAAGACGTGACCGTTAGCCAAAATAGCTGTCAACACCAAATCGACAGTACGTTCCTGCCCCACAATAACGGAAGCGATCCGGCTTTTCAGTTCCTGCATCTTCTCTGAAAAAAGAGTCAAATCGGTACGCGGAGTTTCTTCTCCATGCATATCATTCATATTTTCTTCCATATTCTTTTTATTTATCAAATTCATATTTCATTCCTCCCACAGCTTTCTTCTTCCGAAAAAAGATCAGGGTTGAGGCTTTTCTATCTCGTTCATCCCGTCAATCAGATCTTTCATCAACGTCTCGCCGACTTCCTGCTGCCCGCGAATCACGGGACGGAGCTTACGGAACAGATTCCGGACTTTTTCTTCATCAGTCCCTGTTTTCCGGGAAATCCGCCTAGACAAGGCATTGTCATCACTGTCATCTTCCACATCCACCTGAATATTCCTCCGCAGGCTCTCGGCAAAGTAAATAAATTTTTTGCGCACAAGATCAGCATGATTCTTCTTTTGATAATATAAAGTACCGATCAACTCGGCAAACTCAAGATTACGGTTTGCAGGCTCACGAATCACCGGAATAGCCCTTTGCCTTCTGCGGGCGGTAAATACCATAAAGAGCACCAATACCAGCATCGTCAGGTAAAGCGCCCACCTCAGAGGACGCTGGGAAAGGAAGTAACGAAAAGGGGATACCTCAACCTGTGCTCCCACCCCATAGGCTTCGGTACGGACTACCGGTAAACCTTTCAGATGAGAAAGCAGACGGAAAAGGTAGGCTGCATTGTCGCCATCGAGCATTCCATAGTTGGTAAACAATAACGGAGTAGTGACCAAAACAATCTCTCCGCTCCCTATCGGACGACTAAGGGCCACGGGCGGAAAACAATCCGGCAAACTGTCATTGAACATTTGCATCGAATCAATCCGGCTGGTAGCTAACGGTAGAGACAACGAATCGTATTTTGTGAAGTAAATGCCACATAAATGAGGATAAAAACGAAAAGTACGCTTATCATATACTGCTGAATCCCCAATCCAGCAGACACTGTCACGCTCCAATAAATTGCCCGCATACTCTTTCATCCGTCTCGGATTAAAATAAGCATACGAATTGTCGAATCCCAACGTATCAGACAGCGAAGTACTGAAAGAGGAAGCGGCTATCAATATCTTGTTTCCCCTTTGGGCCAGATCGAGCAAAGCATTGAGATCCGCCTCCACCAGATTTACATGTTGAGTAATGACAAGAATACTCCGGCAGGAGTCACTGTCAGCAGCGAACTGATAGAATGTCTTGCGCGAAAGAGAATATCCATCCGGAAGAGAGGACTTCAAGACATCATCAAACACGGCACACCCCAGTGGCTGGTGATCATGTTGTGCAAAGGTGGGATTCCAGACGAATTTCTTCGGCAGATGAGATTCTACCACAAACATGATCAGCAAAAAGAGAACGATCCCGATAATAAACCAACGACTGCTTCTCATACATCCCCTCCCTTCCTGATTTGAGTTTGCAGAGCTGCCAGCTCTTCAAAAAGAGACTCGGAAGCGGGAAAATTACCATAACGTACCCGTAAGAAACCATGAGTCAGATTCCTGAAAGGAGTACGAAGCATCTCCTGCTTTACCTCATAAATATATTCTGTAGGAGTCTTATAAAGTTGCCAATCTATCCGGCCGTCATCGCTCAACAGTTTAAGGGTCTGCAAATAAAGCAGACGGATGGCCTCCCGGTAATCCTTGCGGTCTATGGCACGCCTGATCTCTGCATCAAAATCGACTCCGTAAATGGTATCTTCGTGGACACTATAGTTTACAGGACCTCTGCGTGAACGCATAAAAAGCTCGGGACGCTTTTTATAAAGAAACCAGAGGATCAGCAACAGGATGAGAATAGCAATAATAATCAGGATAATGCCGGAATACTCCTCAGCAAAACGACTTCCGAAAATGGCACGAAGTAACTTGGAGAGCTGCATACTGAGCCACCCGTAGATATCAATCTCAGGAGTCATCAGTTCACGGTTATAGTCATAATCCGGATTGGATTGCCAAAAAGCAACCCTTGCGGTATCGCAGACCAATGTATCAGCTTGCAACGTCATTTAAAGTCGATCATAATTGCTCAAATTTATCTATCTCGCTTTCTACCGAAATGCTATCTACCACCTCACTGGCATGACCATATTGATATACCATACCAATCAAAGAAAATATCATAGAAAGATAGGCACCAAAAGTCTGGACGATAGCCAACAGATAGACCATGAAACTATATCCGGCAGAGATGGTCAGTTCATTCTGTGTATCGCTCAGCATAAAGAAGTATTTTACGATAGTGGCAATATACCACGGAGTCGTAGTAACTCCCTGCAATACACTGGATATCAAACCCATGACCAGAGATACTAAAAAGACACCGCCCCATGTGGCAAATCCCAGACGGAAAGTTTTCCAGAAAGCTGCAAGAATGCCGATCTCCTCGAACAAGTAAATCGGAGTAAACAAGGCTAACGGCACTGCACAGGCTATCAGCAACGGAATAGTAAGCAAAAGCGTGAACGGAGAAGCTACAACCAGAATCCCCATAACAATGCCCACCACTATAGTAAGGCCTATACAGAACAGTACCATAACCAGCAGCCGTCTTATATTCTTGAACAGAAAAGGTTTCAAGTCGGCAAACGTCACACCGGCCAACCGTTCTTCGCGCTGATTATAAATCTGCATCAGTCCGTAAATAATAGAAGTCAGCAATATAGAACCTACCAGATAGCAGAGAAACATCAGTCCGTAATTTACCCAGAATTGCATTCCGATGGCCGCTAAAGAATTGGTCCCGGCCTCTTTGGCAGCTGCAATTCCCATTGCTCCTCCCATAATTCCATTCATGCTGATGGCTTGAATCAGACATAACGGCAGAATCAAATAGGTACAGAACTTCAACATCGGTTTCCAGTTCTCTTTTATAAAGTCCATGGTCGCATTCAGTTTATCACCAAAAGGACGCTTCACATATAAAGCAATTTTAGGTTTTTGTGATTCCATGAGTTTTTCTGTTTGGTAAATAAATATAGTAATAGATAATAAATGACAGTGACAATAGAATGATGCCCAACCGCAAAACATCGGGTAATTCGGTATGACGCGTGATAAAACCTTCGATAAATCCGGCCATTATAAAGATAGGAACTGTACCTACTATAATTTTCAGCCCTTTCTTGGCTCCCCTCATAAAAGACTCTTTACGGGAATAAGTTCCGGGAAACAGCCACCCGTTTCCTAAAGCCAACCCTGCAGCACCGGCTACGATAATGGCCCATATTTCCAAAGTCCCATGCAACCAGATCGCAAGCATGGATTCGCCCAACAAACCATGTTTAAAGAAAAAGGTCTGAAAAGCACCGAGCATCACTCCGTTATTAAACAGTAACCATCCTGTTCCAAAGCTGGTGAGCAACCCCATTGCAAAGACGTTGAAAGAAACCATGATATTATTTAGAGTAATGCCCAGAAACATAGGTACCTCTTCCGAACCGTTGTACACAGCCATCGGCTCACCACGCGCTATGTTATCGAGTGTCATATCCACATAGCCATTGCCCAGAATCAGGCGGACGAAGTTATCATCATTCGCTGCTGAAACAATGCCCACCAATACGCTGGCCAAAAAAATCAGGACCGAAACCAACAACTCTTTACGAGCATGGTACATCGTTTGCGGAACCTCTTGCGTCCAGAAAGTAAAGATACGGGTCCATTTCTCCTTCTTATTGCGATAAATCACATTATGAAGAGCCGAAGCCAGATTATTCAGATAAATAGTAATGCGGGAAGACGGATAATGAGTTTGTGCAAACGCGAGATCTGCCGTAAGTTCCGTATAAGCGTCGGCAAGACGGTCAGGAGTCAGTTTATCTGCCTGCTCCACCACCTTCTCAGTCTCTTTCCATTTCTCAATATTCCGACGTATAAACGTTACCTCTTTCATCCAACCGGTTCGGCTCCGGATAAGTTTTGTCCGAAACCGGAAGCAAAAGTAAGAGAATTATGATATATTTGCAACCAAAACTAAAAAATGTTTAACCGGAAATGACAGAATCGACTATGATTGTCACACTTTAGAAGAAATCGGATTAACTCTGCTTAAAAACAGTCACTCACTCTTCTTTTCTGTTTTTCTAATTTCACAGAAAGCCTATATCCGCTCCTCGGTATCGTTTCAAGTGCGATGTCGGAATCGGCAACAAGGTATTTTCGTATCTTGAATATTAAATTATTAGTACTCTGTTCATTTCCTTCAGTATTTCCCCATAGCTCCATTTCTATTTGCCCTCTGCCCACTATGTGGTTTTTATGAATAAGTAAAAGCCTTACTAACTTATATTCGGATTCACTCAAATGCTTAATAACTGTCGAGTCATCAGCAAATAAGATCCTGGTTTCGGTGTCAAGCGACAAGGAACCTATCCGGAGTTGGGATGGACGCTGTACAGCAAACCTTTCAACATACGCAATTAATTCTTCAGCATGAAAGGGCTTTTTAAGATAAGCCACCGCACCCGCTTCCAAAGCCTGTACAACCCAATGGCTCTCCGTATGAGAAGAGATAAACAGAACAGGAACATTCGGTGCTATCACTTTTATTTCTGGAGCGACTTCAATGCCATTCTGATTTCCGATCTCCACATCAAGTACAATGATATCCGGATGAGCTTCCGCTATACAAGCTTTGGCTCCGTTTAAAGTGGTCTGATAAAAAACTTCGTAGCCTTTTTCCTGTAAGATGATGGTACAAATACGTCCAAACGTAATATCATCATCAATAAAAAGAATTTTAACTTTCGCCTCCATACTTTATTTTTCCGGAATATAAAACGTAAATACACTTCCTTCATTCTCACGGCTCTTGAACTGGATTTTACCACCATGTGCCCGGATAATATGCCGGACGTATGCCAATCCTATGCCATACCCTTTCCGCATTCGCAATGCTTCCCGGGGGACCTGATAATACTGATTGAATAGTTTTTTTTGATACTTCGGAGCAATTCCCCAGCCATTATCTTTCACTTTAATCTGTATTCCTTGTGAGATTCTTGTTATTTCAATCTGTATTTTCACTCCATCATCCGCATATTTCAACGCATTTTCTATCAAGTTCTTCATCACATTCTCCAAATAGCCTCTGTCGCCCAGACACGTTAATCCGGATGCTTCGTTTATAACCTCAATACTATGTGGCTTAGCTTTCAATTCAACACAGATGTCATCAATTGCCGCTTGTACTATTTCTTCCGGATTTATTTCGGTTTTGTTCAGAACAATGGGTTGCGCCGCCCCTCTGGCACAGACCAATATAGACTCGATTTGCGCCGCCTGGTGTCCGGCACGCTTTATAACTTCAGCCATCAATTCTTTCTTCCGAAGATCTGATTCCGTTTCCATAAGCCAGCCGGTTAAAGTGACAAGTGCATTCAATGGTGATTTGAGGTCATGAACAATCCCGTTCACACTCACTTCACGCCTCTCTAGCAGTTCATCTTTTTGACGAATAACTCTTAACTGATGGATAAGACATCCCACAACAAACATTATAATCAATGCAAAAACAAGAAGGGAATAAAACATTTTGGACAGGATAGCGTCATAGGGCAGTTTGGACTCTATTTGCATAAAAAGTAGCCCCTTCGTCCCGATAGCTTCCCGTACTTTGATAACCCGACGCTCCCCCCGCAAAGAAGTGTTCCCCAAAGAATCAACCATCTTTCCCTCCTTATCATATAAGGACAGGTAATGGTCTATTTTCAAACCCGATAACTCTTCCCGAAGAAGACTGTCTATAACAGGTAATACAGGAAACATCCGATTAGAGAATAATTCGTCTTGCTCTAATTGTGCAAGAAATTCAGAAACATTTCGAACTATGTCATTCTGTTTTAAAAGTACTAAATCAATGGTGTCACCTTTGTAGCCGGTTCGTTCCTTTTCAGAGACACATCCGGTAGGCTTGATAAGAATAGGGGTCTTAAATTCCTCTACATACCTGATTCTAAGCTCTACTTCTTTTCCAATAGCATCTAAGAAAGCTTTATTTACTTGTTCGGTATATTGCTCCTCATATCTCTGGTACATACGAACTATCCAAAAGGCTTGAAGAAAAATAAAAGCTACAGAAACGAAAACAGTAAATAATAGTTCTTTCCTCATAGAATTAAGTCTGGTTATTTCTTTTTTGACAAATATAAGAGAAGTTTTCAATATAACAAAGAATTCGTAATTTTAAGGCTGTTTTTAAGTCTTGTCCAATGCCTGTTTGAAGGTTATTTAAGAATGTTCTTTCATTTTACGCCTCTCTAAAAGCAAGGTGACAAGTTATCCCAAAAGGGAAATCTTACATTCTGACAGTTGCATTCCATACTGGCACTTTGTATTTTAAAAGGAGGCTGTATACGTCTATTTCGGTCCACAATGACGAAAGATACAAAAGAAGCCTGTATTTCACCATTAGTCTAAATCAAAAAGCAAACCTTTCCACCTTATTTCGGCTACTGGAAATAAATAAAAGCACATTCTGCAGACATTTTATTTAAATAAGTTCCATCTCTCTGTCGGAAAGTTACATCAGCAATATCCGTTTCGAAATTCCAAGTAGCTTCAAAAAACACCGTTTTCATCTCTCCCTTTTACGAAATTAACTTCCTACGGATAAAACATTAACTTCTTACAGACAAAAGACTAACTTCTTATGCAGAAAACATTAACTTCTTTCAGGAAAAGAAGTTAATGTTTTGATGATAAAACCGGAATATTTATCCGAGAAGATAAGAAAATTCGCATACAAATACCCTATTTATGTATTTCACTCCTCTATTAGGACGATTTCGAAAAAAGACCGCGTTATTAAAAGAGAGATAAAAATATCTTTTTCATGCAAAAACGCAAATAAACAAATCTATTTGCACAACTATTTCTCTCTGCGTACTCGTGATAAGATTTATCCATATAACCAAAAGACATAGATTTGATTATAAAAATATTAGGTATTGATTATAAAACGTTTGAAAGCCCCACACTATCTTTGCGGTATAAGTTAACCTACTGAAACTGATATGAAAAAATCACGATGTATAAAGTCTTATATATGGGTAGCATTCCTTTTAAATACTCTTATCTTGTCCGGTTGTATACAACCGAACAACAGCAGATACCCAGATAAGATTCACGAAGTTCTCAAGTTATCTCATAACAACAGAAAAGAGATAGAGAAAGCTCTGGATTTTTTCATTAATCAGAAAGACTCTTTGAAGATCAGATCCATATTCTTTTTGGTTGGGAATATGGCAGATAAATACAGCCTCACTCCAGCCAATGAACAAGATCCTTTTCATTCTATTATCTTAAATAACCACATTAAAGAAAAAGAAGCGTGGGATCCCGGCAAGTCCCGGTTAGGAATGGCATTGGATTCCGTATATAAAACATGTACTGACCCTCCACGCCCCAAAATAGTAAGAGACATCGAAGTTATAACCGGCAACTTCCTGATCAACAATGTAGAAGAAGCGATCAAGATCTGGCATCGTACTAAAAAGTTTACGGAGTGCTCTTTCGATGATTTCTGTGAATACATTTTACCCTATCGTATTGGCAACGAATCACTGAGTGATTGGAGGGAACAGGCTTATCAAAAATTCTCTTACCTGTTGGATTCAATCAGCGATCCTCTGGAATTGACAAAAGCAATAGTGCAGGTATCCGGCATTTACTATAACGCCGGAATGAGTAAATACCCTTTTTTCCCGACTTTCAGTGAATTAGATCAGTTACATTGGGGAAGTTGTGACCACTTGGCCGCATATCTGACCTTTTCACTCAGGGCCATCGGCATTCCTTCTACCATCGATGTGGTACCCGCATGGGCAAACAGGGGCGGCGGGCATGCGTGGAACGTGGTGATGAACAAAGACGGAAAGTTTGTGGATGTCGGATTTAACGGAGAGGGACACAACAGCATCTCGTATAAGATTCCTAAAATATACAGAACCGGATATTCAAGCAATAAGGGCGGTATTGGTTACTTAGATCCTCTTTGGAAAGACGTTACGGGAGAATACCCGATGCCTATATCAGATATTGCCTTATCCGGATCGGATTCCGACATGAAAGGTGACGTGCTGTTCTTATGTATATTTAATAATAAAGATTGGATACCTGTAGCCGTTTCCGCAACTGAGAATAAAAAGACGATGACTTTCGGAAACGTAGCGCGGGGAATCCCGTTCGGCGACAACAAGATCGCCGGATATCAAAATGAAGGTAAGGGCATCGTTTATCTTCCGGCATCCGTGCGAAACGGCGTAATGGTTCCTTTTGCAACACCTTTTATTTTAAAAGAGAATGGAGATGTACATAAGTTGACTCCCGATCATTCCGCCCTCCGGAGCATTTCTTTATATCGCAAATACCCTAAATACGGGCATATCTCAGTTTATGCCGCAAGAATGGCAGACGGATGTTTTGAAATATCCAACCAGACCGACTTCCCGACTCCCAAAAGAATCTATACAATCAAAGAACCTCCCAAGCACGCCATGGCAGAAGTCAACTTACACGCTCCTGCCACCTGCCGTTATATCCGATATAAGGCACCGTACCAATCTTGGGTAAACATCAGTGAACTACAATGCTATTCGCCCGAAGGAAAACTGTCCGGAACACCTTTTGCCTCAGATAAAAACAAGTCTCCGGAAGAGCTCGCCAAAATATGTGACGGGAATATTGACACTTTCTATGCCGGTGAAGTCCGTAACGCTTATGTAGGAATAGATTTCGGGAAAGAGGTTGAAATTGACCGAATCATATATTCTCCGCGAACAGACGGGAATGATGTTATCCCGGGAGAAGAATACGAACTGTTTTATTGGGAAAACCGGTGGGTTTCTTTGGGACGCAAAAAAGCGGACAGCTTCCGTCTGCAGTATGACAGTGTTCCGGACAATAGCCTTTTATGGCTGCATAACCGGACAAAAGGAGTTGAAGAACGCATTTTTACTTATATGAATAACGAACAGATATGGTGGTGACAAAAATAAAAATATCAGCGATGATTTTGACGTGCATGTTGTATAATGCCCTGAACACATGCGCACGAAGCGTAGACATTTCCCATAAAGGGTGTAAGTATAGCATAGATCTCCCTTCCGGATGGGATACCATTCCTCATGACACTCTCAAAAAGAAATTTCCACGGCTTGATCTCGACATGGGGTTATATCCGGTATCTCAAAAGGAATATTTTACAGGGAATTATGCTTTGGTTGGTTTTATGCCTGTTTTGCAGTCCCTCCATTCTTATTCTTTCGACCGAATCGTTTCGGACATGAAGGAGATGAATGACCGGACAAAGAATACGTGGAACAACGATTCGATATCCACACGCCTTGACAGCATCGTTCCGGTAAACTCCTCCCCGAATTACTGGATAAACAATTATCTCACAATCCGGAGAGATTCCATACTATTGAAAGGATGTCAGTCTTTATATGTATCGAAATTCGGATACATCACACTGATGCTTTATCAAAAGGGAAATGACGCTCTCCCGATAGACTCACTTCTTGGCAAGTTTAACGATTCGGGCTGCTTAAAAGTGGACCAAGAGTACAGATATACCCCTCCGCAAAAAGAGGGGCTTTCATTCACGCATTTTTTATATGCCTTGGGTATAGGTGGAATTGTCTATCTGCTCATCGCGTTTTTCCCAAAACGTAAAACAAACCGGCAATGAAAAATAAAGTCTTAAAAATAACGGCTGCGCTATTATTCCTATTGCCACATGCAGGCCTGGATAATAACAGATTTCCGGTAATGCTCTTTTTGTTCTATATATGCTCTTTTGTCTTTTTCGCAACGACATGGAGCGGAATGAAAGAAGATTGGAGCAGAAACAGCCGCACTTGTTTTATTGTCTCCGGCATTGTCCTGAGCCTTTTTTTACGGTATGTCTCAGGAAATATATATGGAACCTATCGTTTATATACGATGGCGGTACTATGGATATTGTTCTTCTCTTTTTATGCCGCACAGTCCCTGCCCGGGAAAAACAGACGCTTCCTTGCCTGGGTAGTCATAGCGACTGTCGCAGTGGAAACCGTTTTGGGAATCGCCCAGTCCATCGGTCTACTGGAGAATAGCGACCCACAGTTCATCATAGGCGGGTCTATGACCAACCCGGGAGCCTATGCCGGTTATCTTGGGGTGACCACCCCATTGATTCTTTCACTATTAGTATCTTATAAAAAAAACAAACGGTTCGAGAATATTTGCTACATCTTGGGCGGGCTTTTTATCTTAGTATGCTATCTGTTAATACTCAGTCGCTCACGCGGAGCATGGATCGCATGTGGCGCAGGCTGTCTTTGTGTACTTTGCTATCGGTATGCCCGATTTCTACGCGGTACCAACTATTGGAGTAAAAAAGCGATTCGGACTCCGACAATCATTCTGTCAGCCGTTTTAATCATCGCAAGCGGATTCTTTGTATTCAAAATGAAAGAAGATTCCGCTTTGGGCCGTATATTGGTATGGAAAGTAACCCTATCCACTCCTCATCCCCATGCGAGCTTGTTATGGGGAAACGGAATCGGTTATTTTGAATCTCAATATGGAAAGTGGCAAGCCGACTACTTCCGGGAAAAAGAAGGTACCGAGAAAGAACGTCACATCGCAGGATATGTAACCACCGCATACAACGAATTCCTTGAACTTGGCCTTGAGCAAGGGATTATCGTGACAGCATGCATCGCGGCCCTTTTGGTTATGGCAACGGGCACCGGTTGGAAAAACCTATCAACCATTGAACTCGGAGCCAAAGCATCCATCGTTTCCATAACCATATTGATGTTCTGTTCCTATCCTCTGAAGGTACTCCCCACCACTCTTTATCTGATGTTCTGCCTGTCGGTGGCTCTTTATGGAAAAAAGCGGTTGCTTTCCACCGGACATCGCATGATAAGCAACGGTGTAAGATCCCTTGCTGGTCCCCTGATCTGCGTATTCGCACTTGCCGGTATGATAAATGCATACGGATACTATTTCTGTCATCGGGGACAACAGCGAGTGATGCGCCATGATCTGAAAGGAGGTATAGAGATGTATAAAAAGGCGCAAGGCATTCTCAGGAAAGACGGCATCTTCCATTTTTATCTTGGATCAGCCTATTTTTTATCGGCTGAATATCAAAAAGCGATTGAAGAGCTGTCAGTTTCCTGCACCCAATGTTCCAACCCTAGCAGTTTCATCCTCTTAGGAAACGCATACCGGGAAAACGGAGATACGGCTAAAGCCATCGATGCATATACAACAGCTGTCTATATACAGCCATCCAAGTTATACCCCAAGTATTTGTTGGCTAAGCTATACGAAGCTGCAGGCGATTACGGGAGTGCTGGAGAATGGGCTTCTAAAATATTAGCTACCGACGAGAAAGTACCAACTACAGCGGCAAAAGAGATAAAAGAAGAGATGAGGTTACTGTTGAAACAAGTACGTAATAAAAACAAAAAAAGATGATTATAAATAAGAAATACCGTAAATGGTTACCAATACCAATAATTGTAGGAATAGTTATAATACAAACTGTAGCTATCCTGTCTATATTAGGATACCATTGGCTTATAGAAAAAGGGATGATACCTCAAGGCAGAGATACTGCTATTACGGGGGCGTGCATTATATTATTTATTGTTTTATGCATAGCAATATTGTTACGATTCCTCCAAAAGAAATAAAAATGTCAAACTTAAAATCAAATGAATATGGACGGATAGAAAAAAAATTAGAATTGAAAATGGAACTATCAAGTGATAGGCTGTTTTCGCGAGAATTTAAAAACAGAGTTTTTAACATTTAAATTTCAAAAAAGGTGAAAACAAATAAAAAGGCAATTTTAGGAATGTTGGTTGCCATCGTTATATCTTTAGGTGTAATGGGAGGAATCAACGAAAACAAATGTGATTATAACTTACAAGAAGCAACTGTTGCAATGACTTATGCTGCCGGAACTGGTGAATATGGTCCTGAAGCATCAGGAAAGTTAGCTGTTGGAGCATTAGCAATGGGAAAAGTAACAGAAACATTAGGTACTTGTGCTGTTGGTCTAGGCTGGTGTCCGGCAGGTTGGATAGCCGGAGTAGGAGCCGCAGCAGCAGGATTATAAAAAAATAATTAACTAACAGAGGTTGCTTTGCTCTATTTCATACAAAGCAACCTCACAAATAAAATAAAAATATTATGAATAATTTCTTATTAAAAAAAATATTATATTGTTTAGTTTTACTTCTACTAACCTGTATCATTACTTTATCTCTTTCAATACCCGATCATATAAAATGGGAATTAACAGGTCTTTACTTTACTATTGGAATCATTACAATAGCCTTATTTTATATTTTACAAAAAAATAACTTATCAGGATCTATTATCAATTTAACGACTAAAAGGAATAAGATACTATTAAATACACTGAGTCCTATTTCTATCATTCTATCAATATATGTAATTCCAATACAGTATTTTCCGTTATCTGCCATTCTTATATTATTATCAATAATAGCCTCTATCTTAATGCAAAAAATCTTGGTAATAAATCAAAAAGGAATACGTTATATAATGCACTGGGATTTAAAATGGAGTAGCATTGATTGCTATAATTTTGATAAAAAAAATGGTATTCTACACATTCAACAGAAAAACGGCAAACATAAACAAATTATAGATATAAGTAGTGAATCCCATTTAACGATACAAATCAACATTAACAAATATTTTAATAAGAGTTTATAAATGGTTAACAAATATTTTTTCATTGCTGCTTTTTTATTTTGGTTGTTACCAGCCATAGTACGACTGTGTGTAATAGATATTTCTGAAATAGCAATAAGCCATACGACAACTTTTGAAATCAATAGTCCCGCCAACAAAACCTTATATTTTTTGTATAACAAAGATAAACACAGTGCATTTATTACCATTTTAAAAAACAATATGCAAGGTTGCATCCTAAATGTATTAGGAGGAGGGTTATTAGGAATAGGTACACTTTTTAACTTGTTATTAAATGGTTTTTGTTTTGCGGATGTATGTTGCCGAACATACAAACTAGGCATGAGTATAACCGATATTTTCGCTTTAACCTTGCCCCATAGCTTTGAACTTATCGGTTTTTGGATATCAGGAGGAATAGGACTTTATATAGCTTGGAATATTATTTTGTTTATGTATACAGATAAAATGCCTACATTTAAATTTTACAAAAACATAGGCATCAATTTATTGATCATTTTCATAATTATTCTTTCAGCTGCCTACATCGAAACTTATGTATCAATAAATATGTTAACATGAAAAGGATAATCAATACACTTGAGAAGATGCCTAAATGGTATGGCTTTTTAACTATATTACTATATAGTTTATTACTCGCAGAATTTTTGATAACTACTAATCATCTTGTGAATAATAACAATTTAGAGACTGATAGATTATTTGTAATTCTGGCACGGATGAGTTATATTATAATAGTCTTGTCAGCTATTGTAATATGGCTTATCTCCACTTTTCTCTTTCACCTAACAGCCATACTCTTTAATGGTTATGCTCCATTCAAACATCTTTTATATATTTCGTCTTATTTCTATATCATTCCTGCCATTTCTGTTTTTATTTCCATCTTCCTTCTTAATCAGAAAACGGAATATAGTACTTCTAATGCGGTAACGACCTTACAAAATAATTATTCTCTTGGTCTCCCCATAATGTTGGTTAACTATTCTTTTATCCCCTATTATTTGCTGTGCATGATATTAATCCATCATTTATATAAGGTACGGCTGCGGTATGCCATTGCCTCCGTTGTAATTCCCATTCTGTCTGTTTGGGCTATTACGAAACTCTTTACTCTGCTATAATGGAAGTTCTATACGAGATTTATCTTTCAATCAGGCAGAATAAGATCCGCACCTTTCTTTCCGGATTCGGCATCTCGTGGGGAATCCTGATATTGGTTGTACTATTGGGTACAGGAAAAGGATTTCAAAACTCTGTGATGGATATATTCAGCATCTTCGCTCAGAAAAGCATGTATGTATATGGAGGAGCCACTTCTATGAAGTATAAGAATATCAGAGAAGGGGAACAATTGCATTTCGATTTGCATTTTCTTAACCGCATAAAGAAACAGTTCCCGGGGATAAAAGCTATTTCGCCTGAAATAACAGGACCTTATTCGCAAGTGATGAATAAAGCTAAAAGCGGACTTTTTAAGATTATAGGAATCAATGAAAACTATATGGGAATTAAGATACTTAAAATCAACGAAGATGGACGATATTTTAATAAAGGAGATGACGAGAATACCCGTAATGTTACCATTATCGGCGAAAATGTCAGTACGACCTTATTTAATAATCAAAAAGCGTTGGGTAAGTCGATCAACATTGCCGATATTGATTTTAAGGTGATAGGCGTACTAAAGAATGATGATATTTTCAGTGCTTCGGAAATCAATTCGGTATATGTGCCCTTCTCAAGTTACATAAACTGTATTGACAATAAGACTCCATTGCGCGCTTTCTGTTTATATCTGAACAAAGAAGTTGATTCCAAGCGATTTGAGAATGAGCTGAGAGCCTTCATCGCTAATAAATACCAATTTGCTTATCCTGATAAGCAAGCCTTACAGATAATCAATTTTGAGACACAAACATCTGCTTTTGAGGGACTCTTTGATGGATTGAAAATGTTTATCTGGATCGTAGGAATTTGTTTTCTGATAAGTGGTATTGTTGGAGTAAGCAACATCATGTTTGTCGTGATCAAAGAAAGGAGTAGCGAAATAGGCATCCGTAAGGCTGTAGGAGCAACTCCTAAATCCATTCTTGTGTTAATGCTGACGGAATCTGTCATCATAACTGTAATCTCTGGTATCATCGGATTGATATCAGGTGCAGGTATTCTTGAGATTATAAATTGGTTGCTCGAAAGTGCCCGTCACGCGACAATGATAAAGCATGTAGAAATAGATATAAATGTAGCTGTTCTCGCTTTGGTTATCTTGATTCTGTCCGGTGTCATTGCCGGAGCATTTCCGGCAATGAAAGCATCTGTTATACAACCCATTGACGCCATTAGAAACGAAAATATAGGATAATGAAGACATTTAAGATTATATTAATTTGCATCTTTTCCGCCACACTGGCATTTGTTGCTTTTCGTTCTTCGCTAAGAGGTACAAAGGCAATTTACGAAACTACACAACCACAATATCGCGAGATCAAAGAGGAAATAAACATATCCGGCAATGTTTTTCCGATGAAGGAGATCGAAATAAAATCGCAGATATCGGGAGTCCTGGACAAGATTAATGTTTCGATAGGAGATAAAGTGCGCATAGGAGATCCTGTCGCCTCCATCATGCTGGTCCCAAACGCATCGGATATGGAACGACTGGAATATAACTTGAACACTGCCCAAATTGAGTATAAAGCCCGACTGGAAGATTATAAACGAGAACACAAATTGTACTCAAAAAACCTTGTGGCACAGGCAGAGATGGACTCTTACACACAGGCATACGAATTATCTAAGGAGAAGCTCGCCTCTGCCCAAAATCAATTGAACATCTTGAAAGAAGGGCGTATCTCTCCTGAAACGGCATCTAACATCGTAAGGTCGAGTATTAGCGGCGTTATTATCGATACCCCTCTGGAAACGGGGGCCTCTGTAATAGAACGCAATAATTTTAATCCGGGAACAACGATTGCCGTTGTGGCGGAAATGTCTCGGTTTCGTTTTAAAGCCCTTGTCCCTGAAAAATATCTGAAAGATATCGCTTTACAAGACACGATCTCACTCTTATTCAATGCCTATGATAATTTACGAACCCGAGCAGTAGTAACAAAAATTTCATCCAAAGGAAATGCAGAGAACGGAATTATGAAATATATGCTTGAGGCAGAATTTCCCGTCTCGGAAAATATGCCTGTTATAAGATCGGGATATTCTGCAACGGCCAATATGGTGATAAAACAGAAAAAGCACACTTTATCCATTGATGAAAAATATGTCTTATACGAGAATGACTCTACATACCTCTATCTGCTGGATACTGTGACACAACAGAAAACAAAACAAATCATCAACATCGGTATTTCAGATGGAAATTATGTGGAAGTGATAAAGGGGATTTCATTAAAGGATAAAATAGTAACTAACTTAACCGATAAATAAAATTAGAATCCACATCCTGACGTATAAATGTCACCCTCTTTTATCCAACCGGTTCGATTCCGGATAAGTTTTGTCCGAAACCGGAAGCAAAAGTAAGAGAATTATGATATATTTGCAGCCGGAACCCAAATGTGTTTAATCAGAAATGGCAGAATCGACTATCATCACAGGACAATTCGTACGAATCAGTCAGGTACCCGCCAGCCTTGGCGAACGGATACTGGCTCGTATTATTGACTATTTTCTGCTGTTTATCTACATTCTTGCCACTTCTTATATATTGGGGAAACTCAATATACATGCTTTTTCCGGAAGTACTTTTTTCCTATTGTTCCTGTTCATCTATCTGCCTGTACTATGTTACTCGTTACTTTGCGAAGTTTTTAACCAAGGACAGAGTGCCGGAAAGAAACTTATGAATATCCGTGTGGTAAAAGCAGACGGTACGACACCCAGCCTGAGCGCGTATCTGCTAAGGTGGTTGCTCTATGGGATAGACGTAACTATTACCGGAGGATTGGGCGTACTGGTCATACTATTGACCAAAAACAGCCAACGTTTGGGAGATCTGGCTGCCGGTACAATGGTAATTAAAGAAAAGAACTATCGCAAAATACAGGTAAGTCTTGACGAGTTCGATTATCTGACTAAAGGATATCATCCCAGTTTTCCATCAGCTGCCGACCTGTCTTTGGAACAAATAAACGTAATCAGTAAAGCATTAGAATTACATCATAAGGATCGGACAAGACATATCGCACAATTGGCATCCAAAGTTCGTACCCTGCTATCTGTAGATCAAACAAATATAAACGATGAAAAATTTCTTCAGACCGTTGTAAGAGACTACCAATACTATGCATTAGAAGAAATTTAGTATATCTTATTTCGTAAAAACAAACTAAACCGGGCTTTTATTCATCCCACTTTCAAGCAAATATCCGGACTCCTATACACACCTGATACTTCGAAAAAACATAATGCACTTTAGTAGGAGGAGAAGAATCAAGACGAAGTAAACTATCACACATACATGCAACAAAAAAGCGTGCAGAAGTGTTTCTACACGCTTTTTATCTCTTGGTTTACGAAGACTGGCTTATTCCACCTGTCCCAGAGAGTTGCCGTATTCCATTTCTCCCTGCACCACAAATAAGATATCTTCCGGGTCATATTCACCCACTTCATCTTTTTTGGCTTCTTTCACGATGAATTCTACTACCTGCTCCAAGTCGATGTCAACATAACCGTCAGCATCGGGCTGAACATCCAGGATTCCGCTTTCAGAGTAGTACTCATCAATCAAATCGAGGAAATAGTACAACTCGTCTTCCGAAAACTTTTCCTTCAATTCCTGAGGCAAATAATTCCGGATGAACTCGATGGTCTTTTCATCATCGGCGTCATTTAACAAAAAATCGTCTTCCAGTCCCATAAACAAATATTTTTAATGAAAGTATATTATAATAATTTCTCAACTTTCTCTACAAATGCAGGTTTACCTACGGCACCGACTTGTTTGTCTACCAATTCTCCATTCTTAAAAAATAGAACAGTAGGAATATTGCGGATACCAAATTCTGCAGGTAGATCACTGTTTTCGTCTACATCACATTTACCCATGATCACTTTTCCTTCATATTCTTTAGCCAGTTCATCGATGATAGGACCTACCATCTTACAAGGACCACACCAAGGAGCCCAAAAGTCAATAACAACCGGTGATCCTTCTGCGAGGATTTCCTTAAAGTTGTTGTCAGTAATCTCTAAAGCCATTTTCTATAATTATTAATTGTTAGTTATTAAGTATCTATCACTGTTATGCGGCAAAGATAATCAATTTATATGAAACGCAAGTTCGGGACGTTCCTTTAAATAGGAAATTAATTCTCTGCCAACCGAAAGTTTCACAGGACGGGAAATCAGGTCTACATACATCTTCCCCTCCGTATCCGTTACTTTGAAATAAAGTTCCGTATTTCCCGGGTGTTCTTTCGTTAAAGAAGCAAGCTCGGTTACCAAAGCCGAATTAAGTTCGGCAAGGGGAATCAGAATCGTAATCTTCTCTATCAGTTGTTCCTTGACATCGGGCAGCAATTCCATCGAAGTAATCTTGACATCAAGTTCATCGGGACGCCATTGTTTAGGCTGACAACGGGCTTTGATAAACAAGAAAGTACCTTCACCTAAATAGCCTTGGAAAGTAACCCAGTCATTTCCAAAGAAAGGAATCTCCGCCGAACCGGAATAATCTTCTATTTTAGCTATACCATAAGGATTTCCATTCTTACTGATACCCCGACGGACACTGGTAACAATGCCTCCCATCGTAATCTCTCTTCCTGCCAAAGCCGATTTATCATCAAGCTCGCTCATATGTGTATTGCAAACATGTTCCAACACAATGGCATATTCATCAAGCGGATGTGCCGACAAATAAATACCTACCAGTTCGCGTTCCTTATTCAGTCTCTCCAAATCGTTCCAGCGTTCCGCCGGTAGAATTTCGGGAGTCGCTATATCGATAACGTTATCTCCACCGAACAAAGAATTAACGGCGGCAGCCTTATCAGCTTGGTAACGGTTGCCATAACGCATCAATGTCTCAAGAAAAGTCTCTCCTTTGCTGTTCACAGCAAAATACTGTTCACGCTTCAGTTCAGGAAAGCTATCGAATCCACCGGCAAGTGCCAGGCATTCCATATTTTTCTTGTTACAAGCATTCAGGTTGACACGCTGCACAAAGTCGAAGATACCTTTAAAGGGACCGTTCTCTTTTCGCTCCTCCATGATGCTTTGCACGGCAGCCTCACCCACACCTTTTACGGCTCCCAATCCGAAACGTATATTTCCATTCCGGTTTACGGTAAACTTCAGGTTACTTTCATTCACATCCGGTCCCAACGTCTGTACTCCCATCATTTTACACTCGTCCATCAGTTTGGTAATATCAGTGATATTCGACAAACTTCGGCTCATGACAGCAGCCATATATTCAGCCGGATAATTGGCTTTCAGATAAGCAGTCTGATAGGCAACCCAAGAATAACAGGTGGCATGTGATTTATTGAACGCATACGATGCAAATTTCTCCCAGTCCGCCCAAATCTTTTCAAGAACTTTCGGGTCGTGTCCGTTTTTCCTTCCGCCTTCTACAAACTTGGGTTTCATGTGATCCAACTTATCACGCAATTTTTTACCCATCGCTTTACGGAGGGCATCCGATTCACCACGCGTAAAGTCGGCCAGCAGACGTGACAAAAGCATGACCTGCTCCTGATAGACCGTAATACCGTATGTATCCTTCAGGTATTTCTCCATGACAGGAATATCATATTCAATAGGCTTACGTCCATGTTTACGATCAATAAAGTCAGGAATATAATCCATCGGACCCGGACGGTAAAGGGCATTCATCGCAATCAGATCCTCAAACGTAGAAGGTTGCAACTCACGCAGGTACTTCTGCATACCGGCAGACTCAAACTGGAAAGTACCGATCGTTCGTCCGTCACTGTAAAGTTTATAAGTAGCCGGATCCTCGATTGAAATGGAATCGATATCCAGTTCCATTCCTTTACTCAAACGAATATTTTCGACAGCCTCCTTTATAATAGACAATGTCTTCAGCCCTAGAAAGTCCATCTTGATCAATCCGGTATCTTCGATCACCGAACCTTCATATTGGGTAACCAGCATCTTTTCGCCGGTCTCTTTATCATCAGCCGTGCTGACCGGTACCCAATCCGTGATATCATCACGACAAATAATAGTGCCACAGGCATGTACACCCGTTCCACGCACATTCCCCTCAAGCATCTTGGCATATTTCATCGTATCCCTCACCAAAGGATCGGGAGATGCTTCAGCCGCCTGCAATTCGGGCACATATTCTATGGCATTCTTCAGATTCAGTTTCTTATCCGGAATTTTATCCGGAACCAATTTGGCCAAGCGATCCGATTCGGCAAGCGGAAGTTTCTGAACACGGGCAACATCTTTGATAGCCAGTTTCGTAGCCATAGTACCATAGGTAATGATATGCGCCACCTTTTCCTGTCCATATTTCTCCGTCACCCAACGTAACACTTCGCCACGACCATCATCATCGAAGTCAATATCGATATCAGGCAATGAAATACGATCGGGATTCAAGAAACGCTCAAACAGCAAATCGTATTTGATCGGGTCTATTTTAGTGATCTGCAAACAATAGGCTACGGCAGAACCGGCAGCGGAACCACGTCCCGGACCAATGGAGACTCCCATATTACGCCCGGCGGCAATAAAATCTTGTACTATAAGAAAGTATCCCGGGAAACCCATGGTCTTCATAATATGTAATTCAAAGACCAGCCGCTCTTTGACCTCCGGTGACAACGGATCACCATAAAACTTCTTAGCTCCGTCGAAAGTCAGCTTTTTTAGATAGTCGGCTTCCAGTTTGATACGGTACAGTTTATCATAGCCTCCCAAACGTTTTATTTTATCTTTGGCTGCTTCCTCACTCAACACCACGTTGCCGTTTTCGTCTTGGGTGAACTCATCAAAAAGATCCTTTTCCGTATATTTTTGCCGATATCCTTCTTCTGTTCCAAAGTCCTCGGGGATTGCAAAAGTAGGCATAATCGGTGCGTGATCGATTGAATAATACTCTACTTTATCCAGAATCTCAAGTGTATTACTCAATGCTTCGGGCACATCGGCAAAGAGTTCATTCATCTCTGCCTTCGTCTTCATCCACTCTTGTTTCGTATAATACATCCGGTTCGGATCGTCGAGATCTTTTCCCGTACTCAAACAGATCAGCCGATCGTGCGCCTCAGCATGTTCTTCGTTGACAAAGTGAACATCATTCGTACAGATTAACTTGACATTATACTTTTTGGAGTATTCAATCAAATGCTTATTTACATTCACCTGCAACGGATAAGCTTCATGATTTGCTTTAGGCACTGTCGCTTTATGGCGCTGCATTTCCAGATAATAATCGTCTCCAAACAGGTTCTTATACCATTGGATGGCTTCTTCTGCTTCCGCCAACAATCCCTGAGTTATCTTTTTGGGCACTTCACCGCCCAAACACGCAGAACAGATAATCAAACCTTCGTGATATTTCTCCAACTCGTTCCGGTCTGTACGGGGACGCATATAGTAACCTTTGGTCCATGCCCGCGAAACCAATTTTATCAGGTTATGATACCCCTTCTCGTTTTTGGCGAGCACAATCAGGTGATACCCGCTCTGGTCAGGCTTTCCCTCCTTTTTATCCATTGTACGGCGAGCCACATACATCTCACAGCCTATGATAGGCTTGAACAATCGCCCTTCCGCATCCGCTATTTTAGCTTTACAGTCAGCAATCTCGGCATCTTTATCCGCACACTCCACTTCACCGGCTTCAATAGCTGCAATCCGCTTCTTCAGGTCCTTTATTTCTCCTTTCGGACCTCCATTTTTCTTATTAACATAGTTCGTAAACTCTTTAATGGCGAACATGTTTCCATGGTCCGTAACGGCAATACCTTTCATCCCGTCTTTCATAGCCTTATCGACCAATGCACTGACACTGGCCTGACCATCCAGAAGAGAATATTGCGTATGGACGTGTAAATGAACGAAATCCTGCATAGTTATAGGTTGATAATTTGAAGCCATAAAATTACAATGTCTACAGCTACTAACAAAGATAAACCTCAAAAAGTTATCAACATAAGTCATTTCTACCTGCAAATGCTTGCTGGATTTTTAAAATAAGTATACTTTTGCGGATAATTATCATTAAATAGCGCAAATGGGTCGACTTAAGAAATTAAAAAAGATAAGAATTCACCGTGAAGGAACACATATTTTATGGGGTAGTTTTTTTCTGCTACTGATCATAAATCTGGCTCTTTACTGGGGAATTGATTGTAAAATACCATTCTATCTGGTGGCTTTGGTAAGTATCGTCGTCTATCTGTTGATGGTTAACTTTTTCCGTTGTCCCATCCGGCTTTTCGGACAGGATACAGAAAAGATTGTAGTTGCACCGGCAGACGGAAAAATCGTAGTCATCGAAGAAGTAGATGAACATGAATACTTCCACGATCGCCGCATTATGGTATCTATTTTCATGAGCATACTAAATGTACACGCCAACTGGTATCCGGTAGACGGAGTGGTCAAGAAAGTCACTCATGATAATGGTAAATTCATGAAAGCATGGCTTCCGAAAGCCAGTACAGAAAATGAACGTTCAATGATCGTCATCGAAACTCCTGAGGGAGTAGAGGTAATGGCACGGCAAATAGCCGGTGCAATGGCAAGACGTATTGTAACATATGCCGAACCGGGAGAAGAATGTTATATCGACGAGCATTTGGGATTCATAAAATTCGGTTCACGTGTAGATGTATATCTCCCGTTAGGCACAGAAATCTGTGTCAGCATGGGACAATTGACCACCGGTAACCAAACTGTTATCGCCAAATTAAAATAAGAAACAATAATGGCAAATGCTATAACCCGCCACATACCCAATACAGTAACCTGCCTGAACCTTTTTTCAGGCTGCATTGCCGGCGTGATGGCTTTTGAAGCTAAGTATGAACTAGCTTTTATCTTCATTATATTAAGTGCTGTCTTCGACTTTTTCGACGGCATGCTGGCACGACTGCTTCATGCATATTCTCCGATAGGAAAAGAACTCGACTCACTGGCGGATGACGTCAGTTTTGGAGTAGCCCCTTCTTTACTTGTTTTTTCATTTTTGAAAGAACCCGGATTGATATACCCCGACTTTCTGGCAGGATTAAGAGATTATATCCCTTATCTGGCATTCCTTATCTCTATTTTTTCTGCTTTACGTTTGGCTAATTTTAACGTAGACGAGCGGCAAACCAGTTCTTTCATAGGCCTTCCGGTCCCGGCCAATGCCCTCTATTGGGGAGCGTTAATCGTAGGTGGCAAAGATTTTCTGCTGGCACATTGCAATGTTATATACCTTATTATAATGGTAATGCTCTTTTCATGGTTGCTTGTGGCTGAAATTCCCATGTTCTCTCTGAAATTCAAAAATCTTTCTTGGAAAGATAATAAGGTAAGTTTCATATTTCTGATTGTCTGCATTCCATTACTACTGTTTCTAGGTATCAGCGGATTCTCAGCAGTTATTGTGTGGTATATCATTCTTTCACTTTTAACAAGAAAAAATAAATAAACAATCCTTCTGGCACGTTTGTTGTACTACAAATTTTAAACAATGCATAAAACAAATAGCCCATGTTTCACATTTTAGGATTTTTATTCATTATTGTCATAGCCGTTATAATCATCGGATTGGCCCTTGTAGGCAGCGTATTAAGAGCCGTTTTCGGACTTGGAAAACGCTCGCCCTCGTCAGGTTCAGATCGTAACGGACCCAATAATAATTCAGGAAGCAGAAGATATTACCACCAAACTCAGGCTAATGATAAAGAAGAAATCATCACTGGGACAGGAGCCAAGCACAAAAAACTGTTTGATGATAACGAAGGAGAATACGTAGACTACGAAGAAATAAAAGAATAGGGGCAGTGGTGAACTGTCACCTCCTCTTAGCAGCAAAAAAGTCTTTCATCAGCCCGGCGCACTCATCAGCCAATATTCCTTTGACAACAACTGTTTTAGGATGGAGTGCTTGCGGAGCATATCTCTGATAGCCTCTCTTATCATCTTCGGCACCAAACACCAGCTTTCCCGTTTGAGCCCAAGCAATAGCACCGGCACACATCACACAAGGTTCCACTGTGACATATAAAGTACATTCATTCAGATATTTCCCACCAAGAACATTGGCAGCGGCAGTAATGGCCTGCATTTCAGCATGGGCAGTCACGTCATTCAGTGTTTCAGTCAGGTTATGCGCACGGGCAATGATCCGCTCTTTACAGACCACTACAGCACCAACAGGGACTTCTCCTCTCTCTCCTGCTTTAACAGCCTCTATCAAGGCCTGCTTCATAAAATAAGAATCATCCAACATACGTCTAACGCCTCATATCGTGTTCACCAAAAAGAGTAGGATAATCCTCCTCCATATTTTTATGTATAAACATGAGAATCGTCTCACGAAGCCAGCGTGATTTATTCGTTATCTTATACTTATCCAGATAACGATCCACAATCTGCTGCTCATCTTCGCTCAGCAATATGCTCATCCGTCGTTCCCGCTTAGGTTCGTCCGGAGTTGCCTTATTACATTTTTTATCTCTCTTTCTCATATTCTTTGCAAATTTACTTTTACTTCTGTAATTTCAAAGAATAAAAAGAGTAAATTTGCAGAAATAATATGTCCGGTCGGCCGATACACATCCATGTTTTATCACCGGACCGACCTATAAATATAAAAATCTTCTTTATGGCAGAACACAACCTTTTAGGAAAAGCCGGAGAGGACGCCGCCGTCGACTATCTGGAACGGCATGACTACGTAATCCGGCATCGTAACTGGCGTAAAGGACATTTCGAACTGGACATTGTGGCAGCTAAAAACGGAGAACTGATTATTGTAGAAGTAAAAACCCGGAGCGATACGGACTTCGCACTTCCTCAAGACGCCGTCACTCCACAAAAAATCAGGCGCACTGTAATAGCAGCCGATACATATATCAGGTTATTCCAAATAGATGAACCTGTACGGTTTGATATTATCACCGTGATAGGCAAAACCGGAAATTTTAGAATTGAACATATAAAAGAGGCGTTTTATCCGCCATTATTTTAGAGTTTTATGAATATAGAATCAGCAAGAGAATACTGCCTCCGGAAAAAAGCAGTCACAGAATGCTTCCCATTCGACGAATATTCACTCGTCATGAAAGTAATGGATAAAATGTTCGCCCTGATCGATCTGGAAGGGGCCAATACGATTTCATTGAAATGTGATCCGGACTATGCCATCGAATTACGTGAGCACTATTCGGCCATCGAAGGAGCTTATCATTTTCACAAGAAGTATTGGAATCAAGTCTACTTTGACCGGGATGCGGATGACAAGCTGATCAAGCAACTGATAGATCATTCTTACGACGAAGTAATGAAGAAATTTACCAAAAAATTACGTACCGAATATGATGCCCTACCCTGAATCTTTCCCTGTCCCCCTTATCCATATTGCAAAAGCAGACTCCACCAACGGTTATTTAAATGCCCTCTGCGAAAAGGAGAAGGTTAGCGAACTGACCACAGTAGTGGCAGATTTCCAGACTGCAGGCAGAGGACAGCGCGGAAACAGTTGGGAATCGGAAGACGGAAAAAACCTGATGTTCAGTTTCGTGTTGTATCCAACTTTCCTGGAAGCACGTAAGCAATTCCTGCTTTCACAAATCGCCTCTTTAGCAGTTAAAGAGACACTTGATCTATATATAGGAGACGTTTCTATAAAATGGCCGAATGACATCTATTGGAAGGACAAAAAAATCTGCGGAATGCTGATTGAAAACGATCTGATGGGAATACATATCAGCCAGAGTATTGCAGGAGTAGGTATCAATATCAATCAGAAAGAATTTCACAGTTCTGCTCCCAATCCCATCTCAATCATACAGATCACCCACCGGGAGTCTGACCGTATGGAAATACTTGCACAAGTTCTTCAGCGGATAAAAGAATACTATAGGATCTTACAGGAAGGAGATATTGAATTTATCACCGATCGTTATCAGGCAGCTCTCTTCCGCAAAGAAGGCATACACTTTTATAAAGATTCAGAAGGAACATTTAATGCCGGAATTGTAGAAGTAGAAGCCGATGGTCATTTAGTTCTACAAGACGAAACGGGTAAGATCCGTCGATATCTATTTAAAGAAGTACAATACATTCTTTAAAATTGAGATTTAAAGTTTAAACCATTATCTTTGACCCTGTGTTCTTTATAAAAAAACATTCTTTTATGAAAACAGAATATTTATTCGTTATACTTTTAGTACTTATTGGTTTCAGTAGTTGTGAGGATTCCACCTCCGATGCTACACTTGAATTATCCCAATCAACTTTTGAAAACATCAGCAGTGACGGGGCCACTTTAACCGTAAACATTACCAGCAGTGACTCCTGGACAGCAGCAAGTTCTTCTACAGCATGTAATCTCGTTCCTAATCAAGGAACGAGCAATCAATCACTCAGCATTGTTGTGGAAGCTAACCTGGATGAAGCCCCCAAAAATATGACAGTTGTCGTTACCTCCGGTGGAATCAAGAAAACCATCAGCATTAGTCAGCAAGGAAGAAGTACAACAGCAGGTGAGTATCACTATAATCTCCCGGTTATTTTCCATATACTATATAAGGACAAAAACAATCCTTTACAATACGTTAAACAAGACCGTTTAGCCAAAATACTAGATACAGTCAACAAGCTTTATAAAGATAAAACCAAAAGTGTGGATATGAACTTGACTTTTACGCTGGCTACTACTGATGAAGATGGGAAACCCTTATCAACTCCGGGAGTGGAATATGTGTTATGGGAGGAAAGTTACCCTATCGACTGTGATGCCTTCATGAATGACGAAACAGGTAAATATGTAAAATACATCTGGGAACCGAATAACTATATCAACGTAATGGTATACAACTTCAAGGACGATGAGAGTACAAACAGTACCACACTGGGAATTGCACATATACCTTTTTCCACAGTAGGAAGCAATTATCTGGAAGGACTGAGCAAAACACAAAAATCTTATTTAGAGAAACAAAATCTGAAATTTCCATACAGTGTCTCCATCAACAGTTTATTCATTAATGACCAGTCAACTTCAACCCAATATAGTACAGCAGACATCACCGTAACATTAGCTCACGAATTAGGTCATTATCTGGGCTTACACCATGCTTTTTCTGAAAATGACGAAGGTATTTATGACGGTTGCTTTGATTCGGATTATTGTGACGACACCCCTACTTATAATAAAGTGAAGTATGACGCTGATTACGCCTACACCGCGAAGAATGATCCGGCAAACTTCACGTTTGACTATCTGGTAAAACGTGAAAATTGTAAGACCAATCAGACATTTACTTCTACTAATATTATGGATTATTCCGTAAGTTACTCAGACCGGTTTACCAACGACCAACGTTCCCGTATCCGTCACGTCCTGACATACAGTCCGCTGATACCCGGTCCCAAACAAGGACAAACACAAACGCGTTCCGTTGTCGAAGGACCGATTGATTTACCCATACGCACAGCCCGGTAACAACATATAGAAAAAGAGGTGAACAGTTATCTGTTCACCTCTTTTTCTATAAGCTTTATTCTTTCTAATGTCTTTTGAGCTTCAGTAGAAGGGAATTGACTGATCACCTTTTGAAGATATTCCCTTGCCTTTCCGTATCCGGTACTCATCACACGGCTAAGACCATCACGATAGCGTGCATACTGCATCCGAGTGGGAGCACTAATCTTTTTATAATCGGCTTCTAACTGTTTTTTCTCTCTCTCCGCCTTCAAATAAAGATAATTACCGATAAAAATATTGGCTGCCAGATTATCCGCATCCAATGACAGTACTTTCCGGTAAGTCTCCAAAGCTTCAGACTCCCTCCCACGGCATACTTCCATCTCAGCACATGACACAAGACAATTAACATCATTCGGAGATTTTTGAAGCAACTCTTTATAAAAAAGATACGCTTTGTCATAGCTGCGTGATTTTTTGTAATAAGCAGCCAGTTCCCGCCCCATCCTGGATGATACTTCCAGACTCTTATCCACACCTGTCCAATAGAACATTTCGGCTTTCTCTACATTGGTATTTACCGCTTGGCGGAACAAAGTAACAGCTTGGTCCCACTGTCTGTTATCAAGGGCAGCAGAGACCTTCTGCAAAGTCTCTCCCACCATCTGAGCCGAAAGCACAAACGGGAAAGAAAAGAGCAAGGAAAGAAATAAAGTCAAGGTTTTCATCTTCTTCATTTTTATTTAGTTAGGTCCCTACAAAGATAGTATTTATATTGTGTATTCCCAAGTCACATACTCACTATTATTTTCAATATTTGTGAGCCTGACCCTTTGTTATATTCAGAGCTTTCCCACACGCCGGCTCGCCGGAACTTTCATCCCATTACCTTTAACGGTGTAAATAGCATCCTGATCACTTTCCTGATAACATCTGCAATAATCAAAATAGACATAGGCAGGTACTTGATTTTCCATCACATTACCTCCCCATTCTCCTGCGGAACAAGAGAAATAAACCATTTGGTAAGCACTTGGCACTTGTTTGGGATCATCTTTCCGATTCACCCGACGGGTAACCTTACCATCTGTGTAAAAAATCAGTTCTTCGGGGGTCCATTCCACAGCAAATGTATGCTCTTTACTCTGAGCTTCATCCAATACAAAATACTCGGTAGACGAACGGTGTTCTTTAAATTGCCCACTTTTATCGTAATCCAGAGCTGCATGTTGCACTTCTGATTGCTGCTCCTCCATTGCTTGTTTTTTATACCAATGAAGTGTCTGAAAGATTTGTTTATCTTTAGGAATATATTCAAAAACATCAATTTCAGTTCCTTTTCCATACTTATCGGCTTCATCAAAATGTATCCAAAAAGCAGGCCAGTAACCTTCACCAATACAGTCTCTAAATGAAGCCTTTGTCTCATAATAACCATAACGTGCCATGAACCTGCCCAGTGATAAAATCCCACCGGTCATCACAACATTGCTTTGTGTCGGGTATTTAGAGACTTCCAAACGAAGTTCGCCATGCAACTCTTTGGTCCAATCCTCATGACACAGCACATAGTAAGGTTTCTCTTGATACATACCTCTACGGGTAAAAGGACTTCTTCTACTTCTCGTATCCCATTTTAAAGTATCTATCACTCCATCATCGAACTCATCATTAAACACTAAATGATACGTTCTACCCGTTATCGGCGATTTAAATACGGTAGGAATCTCTGATGGATGAAAACTCAACCTACCGGTTGTGTTCATACCTTTTCTGAGTTTGCCTTTAATCGCTTTAGGATTAAGTGTAATATTAATAGCTTCTGACGGAACAGTTTGTACTGAAGATGTCTTTAATGAAAGAATAGCCATACTATCATTTACGTCAACGTTAAAAGCTATTTCTTCCGCATTGCCAATCAACAAAAAAGCAGGTGCCTCTGTTTGCTTAAAATGTAATCCCTCGGGAAGTTTTACTACTAATTTCCCCCCATAACAGTTAGGCGTATTCGTTTCCATAAATCCAGTAGCCGCCTTGCCAAGCAAATCAATAAAAATATCATCCGCTTCGGAATAATCCCATTTCCACGTTATGTCCTTAGACCCTGCATGCGCATGAATGACTTGTAGTAATATACAAATCATTATTAGAATAAATTGCTTCATATGTTTTTCATTTAGTTATTAAATTCAAATTGATGATGCTGCCTCGCTGCGATGTTTGTTAATTGTCTGTAAGATATCTTTCAATATGCAGACAAAAATAATATTAATTCCTGTATTGAGAACGTTGCGAACCAATATAATTACATGATTGTTCACATCATTTTCATATTCTCTGTTTTTCATGTAACTTTGCATGTCAATGAATAAACAAATGCACATCAGTAACGGAAACAAACGGATTCTGCAAATAGCCGTTCCCTCTATTATTTCCAATATCACAGTCCCGTTATTGGGACTGGTCGATGTCACTATTGTAGGACATCTGGGATCGGCCGCCTACATCGGAGCCATTGCTGTAGGTGGCATGCTGTTCAACATCATTTACTGGATATTCGGCTTTCTACGGATGGGCACCAGCGGCATGACTTCCCAAGCATTCGGACAACGTAATCTGGAAGAAGTAACAAAACTGCTTCTACGTTCAGTCGGCGTGGGATTGTTTATCGCACTCTGTCTGATGACTCTGCAATATCCCATCCAAAAAGCCGCATTTGCTTTCATACAGACTTCCGACGAGGTAGAACGTCTGGCCACTCTCTACTTTCGTATTTGCATCTGGGGGGCTCCTGCCATGCTCGGCCTTTACGGTTTTGCCGGCTGGTTCATCGGAATGCAGAATTCCCGTTTTCCGATGTATATCGCTATTACGCAGAATATTGTGAATATCCTGGCAAGTCTTTGTTTTGTATTCCTTTTCGGAATGAAAGTAGAAGGAGTAGCTCTCGGAACGCTTATAGCCCAATATGCAGGTTTCCTGATGGCGCTGCTTTTATGGCTACGTTATTATAAACAATTGCGGAAACGAGTCCATTGGAGAGGCATTTGGCAAAAACAAGCCATGTATCGGTTCTTTCAGGTAAATCGCGATATTTTTCTCCGTACTTTGTGCCTGGTAGCTGTAACGATGTTCTTCACCTCTGCCGGAGCCGCCCAAGGCGAAATAGTACTGGCTGTAAACACTTTATTAATGCAGCTGTTTACCCTCTTTTCATATATTATGGATGGATTTGCCTATGCAGGCGAGGCACTTGCCGGTCGTTATATCGGCGCCGGTAATCGTATGGAGCTTCACCGTACCGTCCGACAGTTATTCGGATGGGGTGTCGGATTATCAGCCGGGTTCACCCTTCTTTACGGTATTGGTGGACAATCATTTCTGGGATTACTGACTAACGAATCATCCGTTATCCAGGAAGCCGACACTTACTTTTATTGGGTATTAGCCATTCCCCTTGCCGGATTTTCCGCCTTTTTATGGGATGGCATTTTCATAGGTGCCACCGCTACCCGCCAGATGCTTTTCTCCATGTTCATCGCTTCTGCCAGTTTTTTTCTTACTTATTACATCTTCCAAGGAGTAATGGGAAATCATGCCTTGTGGATGGCTTTTATTATCTACCTGTCGCTTCGCGGACTTGTACAAGCTTTTTTAGCAAAAAAGATAGTCCATTAAAAGGAATCGCGTATCTTTGCAAAAAAGTAAACCAACAATCAGAATCGTATGGCAAAATACAAAAGAGTCCTGTTGAAGCTCAGCGGTGAGAGCCTGATGGGAGAAAAGCAATACGGCATCGATGAAAAGCGATTGGCCGAATATGCCGCACAAATCAAAGAGATTCATGAACAAGGCGTACAAATCGGCATCGTTATCGGTGGTGGTAACATCTTCCGTGGACTGAGTGGAGCCAATAAAGGTTTCGATCGGGTAAAAGGTGACCAAATGGGTATGCTGGCCACAGTAATTAACAGCCTTGCCTTAAGTTCGGCATTAGTTGCGGCCGGTGTGAAAGTACGTGTACTTACAGCCGTACGCATGGAACCTATCGGTGAATTCTACAGTAAATGGAAAGCTATTGAATGCATGGAAAATGGCGAAATCGTCATCATGTCGGCAGGAACCGGGAATCCGTTCTTTACTACCGACACCGGCTCATCGCTTCGCGGTATCGAGATAGAAGCAGACGTCATGTTGAAAGGTACTCGCGTAGACGGTATCTATACTGCCGACCCGGAGAAAGATCCTACGGCAACCAAGTTCCACGACATCACTTACGATGAAGTGCTGAAACGAGGACTGAAAGTGATGGACTTGACAGCTACTTGTATGTGTAAGGAGAATAATCTGCCGATCGTAGTATTCGATATGGATACAGTAGGCAACCTGAAAAAAGTGATTACCGGAGAAGAAATCGGTACATTGGTACACAATTAACTTCATAAACTACACTTATTATGAACGGGTTAACAAGTAGATGGAATACTTCTACCTGTTAACCCGTTCTTCATTCTTCATCTTTCGCGTTCTACTTTGTTCGCCTTCTTTTTCTTACAGCAGACCTTTTATCATCAATAGCCCCGATAATCGGTATTACTACTCTCAGATATGGAAATGGACTTTCCCTCGAACGGCGTATGAGCATGGATATAATACCTACCTATCCTCTAGCCTTTACTATCTTTATTTCTTGCGTTTTATCAACATAATCACCGAATTCGATTCTTCATTCAGTCCCGCAGCAATTTCTTTTAGCTTACCTTTCAGTTCTCCTTTTTCGTTTGCCTCGACAAGGTCTGAAGCATTTAAAGCACGACAGGTTACAATTTCTTCATCTACAGATTTTTCGGGTTGCTGTCCCAATGCAACCCGGTGTTTATTAGAAAAGTCATCATTATATACGGTATATTGAAATATTGCTTTTTCCTGTTTATCATACACTAAATCATTGGTCGGGAAACCTCTCCCCTTTTCAAAATTAAACTTCTTATCAAGAGTTTGCATAAAATAATACCGATCAGTGATAATGGTCGGAAAAAGAAATACTTTAGGATCCATAGAATGAATGGAAGGAGTCCGTACAATAAACGGACTGAGAGTGCCATCCGGTAAGTAATTGTATATTGTGTCAGATGATGTTTTCGTCAGCAGACAATTACCATCATGCGGGGTTATCAGAAAAAAGCCTGGAGTCACTATCGCCTCATCTTTCGTCACAACCGGTGTCTCGAGTTCTTTGAAAGGAATTTGAATTTTTCGTGTAACACTTCCGTCTTTCTTGGAAATAAGTACATGGCATGATTCGTCGGTTTCTATCAATGGCAAATAACTTTTATAACCAATCAGATGATCCCGGTCATAGTCCGATAAAAACTCATAATAGCAGGTATCTGGAAATGGGAGACTTCTATTGAACTCTCCATATAAGTCATATACCAATATTTTCCTTGCAGGATAATCTACAACAAACATTTCATTATTATCCTCATCCAGAACAATAGACGTAATATGCGAATATTCTTCACCACTTTGTCCCAAACGGTTAATCTTCCGTAACCCTTTACCAGTAGCCCTGTCAAACACAAAAACATTACCATCCATAATCCTGTTTGCAACCAACAGAATTTTCTTGCCGGTAGCTTTCACAATACCTTGAGTTATAAAATCGTCAGTAGTTTCCAACGGAACGTATTCTACATCCATAAAATCTTGAAGGATCAGTTCCTTTTTAGGATAATCCGCACTAACATCAACCGTGATGCAATCATCTGTCAGTTGTTTATTTCCTCCACATCCTGTCATTACAAACAGAGATATTACCAAAGCCGCATTGATTTTTTTCATTCTATCTATATTTAAGTACTTTTATCATGATTATTTACAGAAAGACAACTGTTCGACAGATGTAACCGATTAGTTGGGCAATTTATATAAAATATCCCAAAGATCAAAAGTTACTAATGAAAACATTCATTCAATAAGGTATTTAATGTGATTTACTAACACAATAAAAAGTAAATCATGAGACAGAAAACATTTCTTATTGCTCTGCCTCATACAAACGATCATACCTCCCTCCTAGCCGCCCATTACGATAATTATCAATAACACTACCATCTGTATTACACATTTCTCTATAGGGATAGTTGCAGATAATCAAAAAATAATCTACTTTTGTTTTCAAAATGAATCAAAGTGCCAATTTTATAAATACTTAATAAGATGGTAGACGTAAAAACGATTATCGAAGAATCACAAGAGAAGATGGATATGGCAGTGATGTATCTGGAAGAAGCACTGGCACACATCCGCGCCGGAAAAGCAAGCACACGCTTGCTGGATGGTATCCGTGTAGACTCTTACGGAAGCATGGTGCCCATCAGCAACGTAGCTGCCGTAACCACTCCCGATGCACGCAGCATCACGATTAAACCTTGGGATAAAAGCATGTTCCGGGTTATTGAAAAAGCCATTATAGACTCCGATCTCGGCATTATGCCGGAGAATAACGGTGAAATTATCCGCATCGGTATTCCACCTCTTACCGAGGAACGCCGTAAGCAACTCGCCAAACAATGTAAAGCTGAGGGTGAAACAGCCAAAGTCAGTATCCGTAACGCACGGCGCGACGGCATCGATGCACTGAAGAAAGCTGTAAAAGACGGTTTGGCTGAAGATGAACAAAAGAACGCAGAAGCTAAACTGCAGAAGGTTCATGACAAATACATTGCCAAAATTGAAGAAATGCTGGCTGAAAAGGACAAAGAAATTATGACCGTATAATTGAAATACAAGTTACGGGCTACCATACACATCTGTGTATAACGGCCTCAAAGTTTTCTTAATAGCCCGTAACTTGTAACTAGCTGCTTATAAAACATGAAGGGATTAGTAATAAAGAATACAGGTAGCTGGTATCAGGTGAAAACTGATGACGGGCAGCTGGTTGAATGTAAGATCAAAGGTAATTTTCGGCTGAAAGGCATACGGAGTACAAATCCCGTTGCCGTAGGTGACCGTGTACAAATCATACTCAATCAAGAAGGAACAGCCTTTATCAGTGAGATAGAAGATCGGAAAAATTACATCATCCGCCGTTCATCGAACCTTTCCAAACAATCACATATTCTTGCAGCCAATCTCGACCAATGTATGCTGGTGGTAACTGTTAACTATCCCGAAACTTCAACCACTTTTATCGACCGCTTTTTAGCATCGGCAGAAGCCTATCAGGTACCGGTGAAGATTCTTTTCAACAAAGTGGATGCTTATGATGAAGATGAATTGCATTATCTGGACAGCCTCATCATGCTCTATACCCAAATAGGTTACCCTTGTTTTAAAATATCCGCACTGACCGGTGAAGGAGTCGATACCATACGCGAGGAATTGAAAGGTCGGGTAACCCTCTTCTCCGGACATTCGGGAGTAGGCAAGTCGACCCTTATCAATGCCTTTGTTCCGGGGCTGGAAGTCAAGACTGCGGAAATATCAGCTTATCACAACAAGGGAATGCACACCACCACTTTCTCCGAAATGTTCCCTGTACCGGGAGACGGATACATTATCGACACTCCGGGCATCAAAGGTTTTGGTACTTTCGATATGGAAGAGGAAGAGATAGGTCACTACTTCCCCGAAATATTCAAAACTTCGGCAAACTGTAAATATGGAAACTGCACACACCGCCAAGAACCCGGTTGTGCTGTTCGGAAAGCAGTAGAAGAGCACTACATCAGCGAATCACGCTACACTTCCTATCTGAGTATGCTTGAGGATAAGGAGGAAGGAAAATACCGCGCGGCATACTGAATCTCTGCTATTTTTCAGAGAATATTCTTTATTCTATTTTAATGCTTCACTTGGCAGAGCAACTGCTTCTCCTACAAAAAATACGTTTCGATCTTCCGCCTTCCACCTTTTTCCACTTACTCCATTAATAATCAATGCAATGACGCGGTGGAAGATCGCATTTTCAGCCTGTTTATCTTCCACCCGCATCTTCTATCTTCCACCCGTCAACTTGAGTGCCATCCAATCGTTAAGACGCTGATAGGCAACACTAAGGAACGTATTTATTAACTGAATACATTGTTTAGAGCATTGTGCTTTCCTTTACTGTTTAGTCGAAAATGATCCGTTCTTCATCCCATCCCCGCCACCCGGGCTTATGAGCCCGTATACCAAGGCCCATGAGCCCGCATACCAGGGCCGGAATAAACAAACGGAGATTCATCATAACATACTTGTATACAATCACTTAAGATCAAAAACAAATACAGTTATTTAGTTCGTAATCCACGAAGAAGAAATAAAAAGGACCGTCATACTTTATCAGGAGGATGATTCAATGGCCGTTACAATAGGCCCTCACCCTTTTACTGAAAAGATAATGAGGCTTTCATATGTATACAGATTACCTCGGATAAGGTTCGCTCCATCGGAGAAAGTTTATCGTTTATCTCCGAAAGTATAACAGGCCCGTCAGTGACCGACACCTTCATCAAACGCGAAAATGCAACATTGATTTATAATAGAAGGGATACACCTAGAGAAATCGTAACTACTCAAGTATCAACAGAGTGTATGCCATTTCGTCTCACTATTCAAGAATGGCAAGAATGACATTGTATACAACCTTTTCTAATTAGTTAATTAAAAATAAAAAAAAATCTATTTGGGGATATTCATATAAAAAAGTCATATATTAACAATATAATAATAATTATTACTAAGAACCAAGAAACCTTACTAATTATGAAAATACTCTTTTCCCTAGACGTCTCCAATCAGCGACAAGTTGACTTTTGTAATAGAATACTAACATCTTAACAATATGTAAAAATTGAATATATCACTTCCTTTTGCATAAGCACACTTATTAAGAAGACAAGTAATCATTATACTAACAGCCTGGAGTTACTATATAATATTAAAAGATATATAAAATCCCATGAAAAAAATATATCCCTTTTTATCTTTGCTAGTCATAATTCTTGCGTATCCATTAATTAGTCTTTTGATGGTATTAATTATTGGGAACTTAGTGCAAAGTCCAACTTTGAGACCACATCCCATCACTCTATTATCCCTCATTATATTTATTTTATTATTCAGAAAGAACATTCAGTTTCGCCAGTCTTTCAACACCAAAATTTCCATAAAAACAATTATTTCAATTTTTATCTTAAGTATATCCGTGCATATAGTTATAGGATTTATCGATTTTATTTCCAAAGACATATCATTAATAAAAAAAGAATTTTTTACGTTTCCAAGATTGATATATGGCTTGGTTTTAATTCCTGTTTTAGAAGAGCTAAGTTGCAGAATTATTATTATCAATAAATTTAAAGATAAATTAAACCAATGGATTATAATTATAACGACCGGATTGTATTTTGGCATGCTACATGCAGGGAGTATATATACTGTCATTGGTTTATCATGCTTCGGATTTATATTAGCATATTTATATATCATATCAAGAAATGGACTTCTTCTTATATTATGTCATTTCTTTTATAATGCTATTAATTTCTGCTTATATAGTATTTTTTGGTCTGCTACATCAAGAGCCTCAAATTATATATATAATCCCATACATTACATTATAGTTGCTATTTCAATCATATATATTATTTATTTTTTCACCAAGAAGAAATATATTTAAATCAAAGCATTATAGACAATATAACTAAAAGACATATATGGAATTATGAATTAGATAAAAGCACATAATACCGTACTAACAACAAATTAATAACAAAACCAAAATTAAAAGAAACATCAAAATTAAAAGAATATAAAAACAAGAAACGTAACAGCAACTGAAAGGAGACACTGAAATCCTAACAGACGATTTGAGTCTATTAATGCGTTTTTTCAATCCATTACAGGCCATTTTTGATCACAGATTAAGAAAACATAATCGATAAGATACCTTAACACAAAAAATAAATCTATATTTTAATTTCTCGATTAAACCTTTCCCTATCGTCTTAGTCTAACCTTTGAACAGACATATACTAATACTAAGACATGGATAAAAAGGTAAAATGGGGCATCGTCATCTTGGTTGGTGCCGGACTGATAGGTTGGGGAATTTACTCCCGACTTCCTAAAGCAAATGAAGAGTTGGCAGCAGCCGACAAAGTGATGACAGGCAAACAGATCAATAAAAGGGTTCTGAACGTAAACGCCAAAATCATAAAACCACAATTGCTGACAGACCAGATTCAAATCAGCGGTAGCTTGATGCCTGACGAGGAGGTGGATCTTTCTTTTGAGACTTCGGGAAAAATTGTTGAGATCAACTTTGACGAAGGAACAACCGTAAAGAAAGGACAACTACTGGCAAAAGTGAACGACCGGCAATTACAGGCCCAGTTGCAACGTCTTGTAGCTCAACTAAAACTTGCCGAAGACCGTGTGTTCCGCCAAAATGCTTTGCTCGAACGGGATGCCGTCAGTAAGGAAGCTTACGAGCAGGTAAAAACGGAACTGGCCACCCTGAATGCAGATATTGATTTGGTAAAAGCGAATATTGCCATGACCGAACTTCGCGCACCCTTCGACGGGGTGATCGGACTCCGGCAGGTCAGCGTTGGCTCTTATGCTTCACCTACTACCATCGTAGCCAAACTGACAAAAATCATTCCTCTGAAAATAGAGTTTTCCGTACCCGAGCGTTATGCCAGTCAGGTAAAAAAGGGAACTAACCTCAACTTCGAACTGGAAGGAAAGTTAAGCTCTTTCCCCGCAAAGGTATATGCCACCGAATCACGAATCGATCAGTCTACTCGTACACTGACCGTTCGTGCACTGTATGCTAACAGTAACGGGGCAATACTACCAGGACGTTACGCCAGCATCCAACTGAAAAAAGAAGAAATCCCGAATGCCATCGCCATCCCATCGGAGTCCATCGTACCTGAGATGGGTAAGGATAAAGTATTTCTCTATAAATCGGGTAAGGCCGAACCGGTAGAAATAACCGCAGGTATCCGTACCGAAGCTGAAGTACAAGTCATAAAGGGCCTACAAATGGGTGATACCATCATCATTTCGGGAACCCTGCAACTTCGTACAGGTCTGCCTGTCACACTGGATAATATCAATTAACTCCCGACCGCCTTATGAATATATCCGAATTAAGTATACGACGGCCGGTACTCTCAACGGTACTGACCATCATCATTTTGCTCTTTGGACTGATCGGGTACAACTACCTGGGTGTCCGGGAGTATCCATCCGTAGATAACCCTATTATTTCAGTGTCCTGCTCCTATCCGGGTGCAAATGCCGATGTGATCGAAAATCAGATTACCGAACCCCTGGAACAGAACATCAATGGTATTCCGGGCATCCGCTCACTCTCCAGTGTCAGTCAGCAGGGACAAAGCCGTATCACGGTAGAGTTTGAGCTTTCCGTCGACCTGGAAACAGCTGCCAATGACGTGCGTGACAAGGTATCACGTGCCCAACGTTATCTCCCGCGTGACTGTGACCCTCCTACCGTATCGAAAGCCGACGCCGATGCCACCCCTATCCTTATGGTGGCTTTGCAAAGCGACAAACGTTCTTTGCTGGAACTCAGTGAAATTGCCGACCTGACTGTAAAAGAACAGTTGCAAACGATCTCAGACGTAAGCGGTGTCTCCATTTGGGGAGAGAAACGATACTCCATGCGTTTATGGCTCGACCCCATCAAGATGTCCGGTTACGGGATCACTCCCATCGATGTGAAGAATGCGGTAGACAAAGAGAACGTGGAACTCCCTTCAGGTAGTATCGAAGGAAATACAACAGAACTTACCATCCGTACTTTGGGACTGATGCACACTGCAGAAGAGTTCAACAACTTGATCGTCAAAGAAGAGAACGACCGCATCATCCGTTTCAGTGATATCGGACGAGCCGAACTAGGCCCTGCCGACATCAAAAGCTACATGAAGATGAATGGTGTACCCATGGTGGGAATCGTTGTAATCCCCCAGCCGGGTGCCAACCATATAAAGATAGCCGATGCGGTATATGAACGCATGGAGAAGATGCAGAAGGACCTCCCGGAAGACGTGAAGTATTCTTACGGATTCGATAATACCAAATTCATCCGTGCCTCTATCAGCGAAGTAAAAGAAACCGTTTACGTAGCTTTCATCCTGGTTATCATTATTATCTTCCTTTTTCTGCGCGACTGGCGGGTGACGCTGGTTCCCTGCATCGTGATTCCGGTATCGTTGATCGGTGCCTTCTTCGTCATGTATCTGGCGGACTTCTCCATCAACGTGCTCTCCATGCTGGCGGTCGTGTTGGCAGTGGGTCTGGTGGTGGACGACGCTATCGTAATGACGGAAAACATCTATGTCCGCATTGAGAAAGGAATGCCCCCGAAAGAGGCCGGCATCGAAGGGGCTAAAGAAATTTTCTTCGCTGTCATCTCTACCACCATTACGCTGGTTGCCGTATTCTTCCCCATCGTCTTTATGGAGGGGATGACAGGACGACTGTTCCGTGAATTTAGTATTGTTATTTCCGGTTCGGTTATCATCTCCTCTTTTGCGGCTCTGACCTTTACTCCGATGCTAGCCACCAAGTTACTGGTAAAACGGGAGAAACAGAACTGGTTCTATCTGAAAACAGAACCTTTCTTCGAAGGAATGAACCGCCTCTACAGTCGTTCACTGGCTGTTTTCCTCCATAAACGTTGGATTGCCCTGCCCTTTGTAGCAATTACCATTGGCATCATTGCCTTCTTGTGGAATTACATCCCGGCAGAAATGGCTCCGTTGGAAGACCGTTCGCAAATCAGTATCAATACCCGTGGAGCCGAAGGTGTGACCTATGAATACATCCGGGACTATACGGAAGACATCAATGACCTCGTAGACTCGATTGTACCGGATGCCGAATCGGTAACCGCCCGTGTATCGAGTGGTAGCGGTAATGTGCGCATCACGCTGAAAGACATGAAAGACCGTGACTACACCCAGATGGATGTGGCTGAAAAACTGTCGGCAGCAGTACAGAAAAAGACGATGGCTCGTTCATTCGTCCAGCAGTCATCTTCTTTTGGCGGACGGCGTGGCGGTATGCCCGTCCAATACGTATTGCAGGCCACTAATATCGAAAAGCTACAGGAAGTACTGCCCAAATTCATGGCGAAGGTTTACGAGAACCCGGTATTCCAGATGGCAGACGTAGACCTGAAGTTCAGCAAGCCGGAGGCACGTATCAATATCAATCGCGACAAAGCCAGCATCATGGGGGTAAGTACACGTAACATCGCACAGACCCTGCAATACGGTCTGAGCGGACAGCGAATGGGCTACTTCTATATGAACGGCAAGCAATATGAGATCTTAGGAGAAATCAACCGCCAGCAACGTAACACACCTGCCAATCTGAAATCCATCTACATTCGTAGTGACAAAGGCGATATGGTGCAATTGGACAACCTGATTGAACTGACCGGTGGCATCGCGCCTCCGAAACTGTATCGTTACAATCGTTTCGTTTCGGCCACTGTTTCCGCCGGACTGGCCGAAGGAAAAACCATCGGACAAGGATTGGACGAAATGGACAAGATAGCCAAAGAGACGCTGGACGACACGTTCCGCACAGCATTGACCGGTGATTCGAAAGAATATCGCGAGAGTTCTTCAAGTCTGATGTTTGCTTTTATTCTGGCCATTGTACTGATTTACCTGATCCTGGCAGCACAGTTCGAGAGTTTCAAAGACCCGCTGATCATTATGCTGACCGTCCCCCTGGCTATTGCAGGCGCATTGGTATTCATGTATTTTGGAGGTATCACAATGAACATCTTCAGCCAGATCGGCATTATTATGCTGATTGGACTGGTGGCTAAAAACGGTATCCTGATCGTAGAGTTTGCCAACCTGAAACAAGAAACGGGTGAGGATAAGATGACAGCCATCAAAGATGCGGCGTTACAACGCCTGCGTCCTATCCTGATGACAAGTGCTTCTACCATCCTGGGATTAATCCCGCTGGCTTTCGCCTCGGGTGAAGGTTGCAACCAACGTATCGCAATGGGTACGGCTGTAGTAGGAGGTATGTTGGTATCTACCCTGCTGACCATGTACATCGTACCTGCCATTTACAGTTATATTTCGACGAACCGAAGTAATAAATTAAAGCAAGAATGAAACAGATCGTCTTATCTATCATAGCATTGTGCTGTGCTCCTTTTGCCATGCAGGCACAGCAGCCACAAATATATACCCTGAAATCCTGCCTGGAGTATGGACTTCAGAATAACTACTCCCTGCAAATAGTCCGCAATGAAGAGCAAGTGAGCAGGAACAACGCCACCCCGGGTAACGCAGGCTACCTGCCGACACTCGATTTTACGGCAGGCTACAAGGGAACAGTGGACAACACTAATACCAAGGTCCGGGGCACCGGAGAATCGGTAAAAGAAAACGGTGTCTTCGACCAAACCTTGAATGTGGGTCTGAACTTGAACTGGACCATCTTCGATGGCTTTAACATTACAGCCAATTACCAGAAACTGAAAGAGCTGCAACTACAGGGAGAAACCAATACCCGTATCGCCATCGAGGACCTGATAGCCAATCTGGCAGCCGAATATTACAACTATGTTCAGCAAAAAATCCGCTTGCAGAACTTCCGTTATGCGGTATCTTTGTCGAAAGAGCGCCTACGAATCGTAGAAGAACGTTACCACATCGGTAACTTCTCCCGTCTGGACTATCAACAGGCAAAAGTGGACTTCAACGCCGACAGCGCCAAATACATGAAGCAACAGGAATTGCTGCATACCTCGCGCATCCAGTTAAACGAACTGATGGCCAACGAAGATGTGGATCAACCGCTCGTGATAGAAGACAGCATTATAAAAGTGAATGCCGGGCTTCGATTCGAAGAGTTGTGGAATGCTACCTTACTGACGAACGCGTCACTGTTGAAAGCTGAACAAAACAACACGCTCGCCATGCTGGACTATAAGAAAGTAAACTCGCGCAACTACCCTTACCTGAAGATGAATACCGGATACGGATATACCTTCAATAAGTACGATATTGCCGCTAATAGCCAAAGAGGCAATCTGGGAGCCAATTTTGGAGTAACGGTAGGCTTCAACATCTTCGATGGAAATCGCCGACGCGAAAAGAACAATGCACGCATTGCCATAAAAAACGCCCGCCTTCAACGTGAACAACTGGAGCAAGGGCTGAAAGCAGACCTTAGCAATCTGTGGCAGGCCTACCAGAATAATCTGCAAATGCTGAAACTGGAACGACAGAATCTGGTAGCCGCCAAAGAGAATCACGAGATAGCTATGGAACGCTACATGCTGGGCAACCTTTCGGGTATCGAAATGCGGGAAGCGCAGAAAAGTTTGCTGGATGCTGAAGAACGCATACTTTCGGCTGAATACGATACCAAGTTATGTGAGATTTCACTTTTACAAATCAGTGGAAAGATCACGAAATACTTGGAATAGAATGGGAATATCCGCAGAATGGGTGGGATAAGCCACAAAAGTTTACACTCCTCCCCATACAAACATACGCCCCGTTAGTTTAAAGCCTAAGGCCTATTGGTTTAAAACCAAGATCCCTTTCCTTTGAAACCAACGGGGCTTTGGTTTTAAAGGTATTTTCACGTTGGTACAATACTATCTATCAACACATTGTAAGTGAGACATTCGCCAAAGCAGGCTCCTCGGTTCGCATCTTAATTACTGACAAAAAGAACTACAAACCCACTTCCGATAGGATATGTCGAAACTCTTTTCACCACGGAGTAGCACAGAGTCTTTTTATGAATAATCAACAACTTAGAATCGGCTCAGTGTTACTCTGCGTCTTCTGTGGTGGGTTTTGACACCTCCTCAATCCCTAAAAGTGAACATCCTATGACCGTATGTGTTATGAATTAATTATCTTTGCAACTTCAAATAAATAGCTAAGTCTGGAAAAGAATTACCTATTCCAAATACAACCATAACCAGTAAAGAAAAAACAAGAAGATGGGATTATTCATAAAGAAACCCTTTGAAGCCCTATTGGCAGAGGCCAATGCGTCGGGCAGTAAATCATTAAAACGAGTATTAGGCCCCTGGAGTCTGGTAGCACTGGGCGTTGGTGTTATCATCGGAGCAGGACTCTTCTCAATCACCGGCACCGTAGCAGCGGGCTACACCGGACCGGCCATCACCCTTTCATTCGCCATAGCTGCACTCGGATGCTGCTTCGCAGGACTCTGCTACGCTGAGTTCGCTTCTATGATTCCGGTGGCAGGCAGTGCTTATACGTATTCATACGCCACCATGGGCGAACTGATAGCCTGGATCATCGGCTGGGATCTCGTTCTCGAATATACCGTAGCAGCCACTACCGTCAGTATCAGTTGGAGCCGATATCTCGTCGTCTTTCTTGAAGGACTCGATATACATCTGCCGCAAGCCCTGACCGCCTGCCCATGGGATGGGGGAATCGTCAATATCCCGGCGTTCCTGATCGTAGTGTTGATGAGCATCTTCCTGATTCGCGGAACAGAAGGCAGCTCCATCTTCAACGGCATCGTTGTATTTCTCAAAGTATCGGTGATCGCCATATTCGTTGTCCTGGGCTGGAAATATATCAATGCCGACAACTATACTCCATACATCCCCGCCAATACAGGTACACTTGGCGAATACGGTCTCTCAGGTGTCCTGCGTGGAGCCGCCATCGTTTTCTTTGCTTTCCTGGGATTCGATGCCGTCAGTACGGCTGCACAGGAAACAAAAAATCCGAAACGGAATATGCCGATCGGTATCCTGGTATCACTCTTGGTATGTACCGTACTTTATATGCTGTTTGCCCACGTAATGACAGGAGTAGCCCATTATACCGAATTTAGCGGCCAGCAGGGCATCGCACCGGTAGCCATTGCCATCGAACACATGGGACATGCTGATGCAACAGGCATCATTCATCCGGATTATCCGTGGCTGAACCGTGCCATCGTTCTTGCCATCCTGTTCGGCTATTGTTCGGTCATTATGGTTACTTTATTGGGGCAAAGCCGTGTTTTCCTGAGCATGAGCCATGACGGACTACTTCCCCCCTTCTTTTCGCACATCAACGAGAAGTTCCGTACACCGGCGCGCAGCAACCTCCTGTTTATGCTGATAGTGGGCCTGCTCGCCGCATTTGTTCCGGCACGCCTGGCGGGAGAGATGACCAGCATCGGTACACTGATGGCTTTCACACTGGTATGCGCAGCCGTCCTCGTAGTGCGAAAGACCATGCCGAACGTACCCCGTTCATTTAAAACTCCGTTTGTGCCTCTCGTCCCCATTCTGGGAATACTCACTTGTCTGTGCATGATGCTTTTCCTTCCGGCCGATACCTGGATACGATTAGTACTGTGGATGCTGATCGGACTGGACATCTACGTCGGCTACGGCATGAAACACAGTAAACTGGAACATGGTGTGAAAAATCGCCGGGGACAATCGGCATTGAACATGATCGGCATTGCACTGTCTCTGCTTTGTGTCATTACCGGCTTATGGCATCAGCAGACTGTAGGTTGGAATGAAAGTAAAGTATTGCTGATCATCTCGTTTGTTTTCGCATTTACGCATTGTGCATATTATATGATGCGGATATGGAAAGGGACAACAAAACAAACGAATGACAACGGTTAACTCTGAGGAAAGGAGGTATATAAAACTGTTTTCACCACAGATAACACAGATTATCAAAAACAATGATCTGTGTTATCTGTGGTAGAAAAGTATTATTCAACCGCTTGTATCACCTGCTTCGCCACTTCAATGCAGTCTCCTTCCGCCTCGGCAGAATAGGGATTGGCAGCTTTCGTCCAAGGTTCCTCTATGGCATAGAAATCAATTTCCGCAGGGGTCTTTCCCTCCATCCGCTGAGAAAGAAAGTCGAAATATAGTTTCCAACGCATGTAATAGAAATCTTTCAGCAAGCCGTTCCACTCTTTGTGAGCATAGTCTCGGAGACCACCGTAATCGGCCGCGTTCCGGTTACCCCAGGTCGTAATCTGTACACGGGCATTCCATTCGTACAATTCCTTTTCTTCGGGTGTATCACCCAACGCACGCGCCTCTTCAATCCACTTTCCTACTCGAAACTCCGGACGGGTTCCCAACAGTTTATCCTGCAACAAAATCAGGTCGAGGAACTTTCCCGATGCCAGTGCAAAGAGTTGTTTATCACCTGCACGATAAGCGGCAGTCACAGCTTTCTGCATCAGACGTCCCTTCTCGGCCAGTGCCTGGCGGACAATATCTACCAGATCGTATTCAAAATTATTGTTACCTTTAAAGCGATCGGCTACGGAAACCATCAGGCGGGCAGCTTCTATCACCTCCTGCGGACGGTAGTAATCTTTCATTTCCGACCAGCTGGACACCTGGTACACATCTTCCGCCGGACGGGCACAAAATACTGATTCGTGTGTCCCCTGCTGGGTCAGGTTCTTCGGCGAGTTATAAATAGAGTTCGCCAGATTGGTCCAGGCAGCCTGTACCACCGGATCATCAACGCCATAACGGGCTTTTACATACTCCTTCAGCCACTCTTCCTTCGTGAACCGGTCGGGACGCCAAGGCAGCTCCATCACCAGCTCGTACATCACCGGATTGTTTTCAATCCCTTCAGGAGTCATTCCCACCCCTTTCAGCGTAGCGCTTGCATGCGGATCGGCTTTGGCAAGATAGAAGTTATCGATCACATTGTCCATCTTTCCGTGCAATCCCACATTGCCACCATAATTCAAAAGCATACAATAGATCCAATCGTGCTGCCCGTATCCGTTCTTGCGATACCACTCGGAAGTAGAATCTCCCCACTGCGGACGGCACTCACTGGTCAGGTCAAGTATCAGCAAATCTCCAGCTTTCAGGTTCTCAATCATCTTGGGACGCGGATTTGCCTGCCAGGCCTGAGCCACCCAGACAGCCTTCGGATTGGCCTTCTTCATAGCTTTCATCACTGCCTTACCGGCTGCATCGAGGTCGACACCTGCAGTGTTTCCCCCTTCGTGAAAGGGGTCCATGGAGTAAAAGTTAGCTTTGCCGTACAGTTTCTCAAGTTCTTTGTAGTAAAGAGAAGAAATCTCCTCGAAACGCGGATCACTCGGTTGCAGGAACGCCGGACGACGGTAGCCGCACCATGTTCCCGGATCGGATACGTTCAGGCCGAGTTTCTCTTTCGCATTATGAGGTACCATGCCGCAATAGCCCGGAAGCACCGGCTCTATACCGTATTCGCGCATACGCTTCAGGATCTTTTTTTGCAAAGCAATCTGCCGGGTATACCAGCTGTCGGGATTGGGACCACCCCAACCTTCCAAGTTATTCATCAGCCACCAGGCAAAAAATCCCGGACCCGAAATGAATTCATTGATCTCTGTCTTGGTATATCCCAACTTATCAAGCACATTGTGCCACACAGCCTCAGCTCCGGTCACCGCCAAAGGAATATTGATGCCGTGCAGAGCCATCCAGTCAATCTCTTTCTCCCATCGGTTCCAATCCCAGAAAGCCATAGAGTAAGAGAAAGTACAATAATTCAGATCGTAGCGGTAGGGCAATGTTGTTTCCCTGCGTTCTTTCTTTGTCACCGGCGGAAGTACAGCCGGCAGTTTCGCCTGCATTCCGTTCCATGAGAGATGAATACCTGCGTAATACTTCAGATACCAATTCAGCCCGGTGGCAATGCTTACATAGTTATTTCCACGAATAACGACTTTATCACCTTTCTGGTCGAGTTCAAAGAAGTCGGCATCGGACTTCACCTGCTCGATAATAAACTTCTTCGAAGCTCCTTTGTCAATGCGCTCCAACAATCCGGTTACCGGAGAAGCCATTGCCCAAGAAGCGACACAAAGTAAAATTGTTAATAGTATTGATTTACGATTCATAAATAATATGCTTTAATTACAGTTTTATCCCATAATCCATTTCGCCTTCTTGCCCAGCACACGATAGACAGTCCACACAATCAGCCACGAAACACCGAAAGCTAAAACAGACGCAACCGGTATCTGAATACCCAGAGGTACACCTAACGCACGTACCAACAGTACGGAAGGGCCGGTAAAGAAATAGTGTATCATATAGATGCCGAAACCACACAAAGTGAGGTTGGCAAGTGCCTTCCTGATCCCCTCCGAACGGAAATTCACCTTCTTGCAAAGCATAAACACGGGAATGGTCATCATCACTACATTCAGGGAACAATAAGTGAAGAAGAGTTCGAGCATCTCGTCGCTAAACTCCGGCAAAGCCGTGATGTAGCGGAAGCCAAAGAAGGTAACGGCATATCCTATTACAAACATCGGCAGACCGATTGCCAGGATCTTACCCAAAGACCAGTCAAGGTTGCGCAGATAGTGTCCCAACAACAGATAGCCATTGAAACCGGCAAAGTAATAAAGCATGCCGAACGCATTCCATGAACAGGTTCCCCAAAGGTATTGTGCCACAAACTGGTTGTAGTATGGCAACAACAGAGTGACAGCCCATGCACCGAGAAACCACAGCTTCGCCTTATCGGATGCTTTCTCCACCCAGGCAGAAAAGACGGGGAGGTAAAGATACAGACCGATCAGCAGGTAAATATACCACATGTGTACATCTACTATGGAGAAATTAAAAGGAATCTGAGCAATGTAGTCCAAAGAGACAGGCAGCGACTGGCGCATCACTTCCTCGCCCGAATAAGGGAAAAAGTCGAGAATGACTTCCGGTTTGATGCCCAACACTCCGGTGATCCAGGGAAACAGATTGTAGATAACGGACCAGATCAGAAACGGCCACAGGACGCGCGGAATGCGTTTCTTATAAAAGACAGAGATCTCGCCGCGCACCGGAAGAAGCAGTGCTCCGGTAATCATCACGAACAGGGGGACGCAAGGACGAAGCAAGGCTCCGTAGATGGCACCCCAGAGTTTTATTTCGCCAATATTGGGCGGTGTGCCCGGATAAAAGTTAAAAGGGTCTGTGCAGTGACAACAGACAACGGTAAACATGGCTACGAAGCGGACAACGTCCAGCCAGACAATGTGTTGAGGATTCTTTTGTAGTTCCATCGGTGATTCGTTTTACTGATAATGATCAAGGTATTTATAATGAGAAAGGCATCTGTATAACACAGCATACAGACGCCTCTCACTCGAGTTAAAATGATAAACAACTATTATTAATAGTCACTTACCCATTTCTTATTTGTTGCTGCAAGAACCGCAACGGGGTTTTATCTGCTTAAAGAAGTCGTTACCCTTGTCATCTACAAGAATAAATGCGGGGAAGTCCTCTACTTCGATCTTCCAGATAGCTTCCATACCCAATTCCGGATATTCTACGCATTCGATGCTCTTGATATTGTTCTGGGCAAGGATAGCAGCCGGACCACCGATTGAACCAAGGTAGAAACCGCCATACTTCTTACAAGCATCGGTCACCTGCTGGCTACGGTTACCTTTTGCCAACATAATCATGCTGCCGCCATGGCTCTGGAACAAGTCCACATAGGGGTCCATACGTCCGGCAGTAGTCGGTCCCATCGAACCGCAAGCCATGCCGGCAGGAGTTTTAGCCGGACCGGCATAATAAATCGGATGGTCTTTGATATATTGGGGCAAATCTTCGCCGCGATCCAGACGTTCTTTCAGTTTAGCGTGAGCGATATCACGGCCTACGATGATCGTACCGTTGAGTGACAGACGTGTAGCTACCGGATATTTAGTCAGTTCCTTCAGGATATCCGCCATCGGCTGGTTCAGGTCGATCTTCACTACATCGCCTTCACCTGCGCTACGCAGTTCTGCGGGAATCAGACTGCCCGGATTAGAATCGAGTTTTTCAATCCAGATACCGTCTTTATTGATCTTACATTTGATGTTACGGTCGGCAGAACAAGATACACCCAAGCCCACCGGACAAGAAGCTCCGTGACGGGGCAGACGGATGATACGTACATCGTGTGCCAGATATTTACCGCCAAACTGTGCTCCCAAACCGATCTTTTGGGCTTCGGCAAGTACCTCTTTCTCCAGTTCTACGTCGCGGAAAGCACGACCATACTCATTACCGATAGTCGGCAACTCGTCGTAATAGTGGGTAGAAGCCAGTTTCACAGTCAGCAGATTCTTCTCAGCCGAAGTACCGCCGATAACGAATGCAATATGATAAGGAGGACAAGCCGCTGTACCCAGTGTCTTCATCTTCTCAACCAGGAACGGAACCAGAGTGCCCGGATTCAGAATCGCTTTTGTCTCCTGATACAGATAAGTCTTATTGGCAGAACCACCACCCTTGGTCACACACAGGAATTTGTACTCCATGCCTTCCGTAGCCTCGATATCGATCTGGGCCGGCAGATTGCACTTCGTGTTCACCTCGTCGTACATGTTGAGCGGAGCATTCTGTGAATAACGCAGGTTTTCTTCCGTATATGTCTTGTAAACACCCAATGACAAAGCTTCTTCATCGCAATAGCCTGTCCATACCTGCTGTCCTTTTTCACCGTGGATGATAGCCGTACCGGTATCCTGGCAGAAAGGAAGTATACCTTTGGCAGCCACTTCAGCGTTGCGCAGGAAAGTCAATGCCACGTATTTGTCGTTTTCACTTGCTTCCGGGTCGCTCAGAATCTTCGCTACCTGCTCGTTGTGCGCACGGCGAAGCATGAAAGATACGTCGCGGAAAGCAGTATTAGCCATCGCTGTCAGACCTTCTTTCTGTACTTTCAGCACAGGTGTTCCTTCGAACTCGCTTACTGACACATAGTCTTTGGTAAGCAGATAATACTCGGTTTTATCTTCCCCATGTTCGAACATAGGTTGATACTTAAACGGAGGTGTTGCCATATCTCTTAATTTTATTACGTAATGTTAGTTAGTGAGGCAAAGGTAAGAATAGTTTTCCAAAGTATGAATAAAGTGGCAGATTTTGTCAAGAGCGGATTTACTTATTATTAACGTTCGGAAGGCGTTTCCACAGAAAAGCGGGAGCCATTCCGGAAGAGAGCCTCTCTTCTGCAAGATGCCGGTGTCTGTTCGGGCAAATGCCAGTGTCTGTTTTGGGCGAAGCAAGGCTCTCCGGAGCACGAAGCAACCGTCTTGAAGGGTTGGAAAGCCACAGGGTTGGAGACACCGGAAGGCAGGGATACAAAAAAAAGAGGAAGCTTCGCGGGCTTCCTCTTCTATGGCATTCTAATTTGAATCTAAATCATGAATCTGTTAGCAAAGATACAACATCGGAGTGCCAAAGCCAAGCATTCCGGTGATTATTTTAATTGTTTGCCCGGTACAACGGATAGGCTGCCTGCAGTATCTTGTTCTTCAAAAGCGGTGAATAATCGGGACGCTCGTTCAGGAAGCGTACCACTTCTTCGTAAGCCGATGAACCGAGATGATTGCCCAGCAAAGCTGCCGCCCAATTTTTGGGAAAGAAAATATCTCCGGTGCGTTGTACCTCTTCCAGCACCTCCAGTCCCGGACGAATGTACTTCACCGACTGATCCTCACGCAACGGATGGTTCAGGTATCGAATGACAGCAGTCGTCCAAGGCTCTATCCGGCGGTTTTCTGCCGCCAGCAGGCTGTTGAACAGAGTATCGAGCCGCGCAGTATCGGATACGGCTGCCCGTGAGATAAAGTCGAACTGCCGCAAACGATCCGGATCGTCAATACGTGCCCGCTGTGTGCGGAGTATCTGTTCGCTCTCCAAAGGCATGCGAATAGCCAATTCGTAGGCTAAAGTTGTATAATCCTGTCGGTTCAGATGTTTGTCGGACTGCTGTTGCCACAAAATGTAGAGCTTCTTCACCATCGGTTCGGAAATGGCATTCTGCATGAAAAGGCGCATCAGTTGTATCCGGCACGAAGGCAACGGATGATTCTGTGTCATCGTATAAATGCGGGCTTCTACTTCTGCCCGGTTTGCCGGAGCTATCTCCCGCATGACATTCGCCAGATAACCACTGGCTGTAGAAGCCACCAAAGCGTTCTTCTCGGCCGGAAGCCCTGTTATCAGGCTGTTGACCCAGTCGTCCGCCGAGATGTGTTTGGCCAGATAATTTTCATAGAGCACCATCAGCAGCGATTGGCGGGCCGTATCATCTTCTATCTCCCACCAATGTGCCGCCAGCCAATGCAGAGCAGGCTCGTCGGGCACAAATACCCCATAGCCTCTGCCATCGGTATTGGGCAATACGCGCGAAGGCACAAACGGAAGTTGCATCCGGAACAGGGTATCTGTCATATTCACCCGGATCACCGAATCGCGCTCTCCGCAAAGAGTGACGGCAAAACGTTGCGGCCAGAGCAATCCCCGGTTGTAGGGATCGTGCTGGCGAATTTCCAGTTCTTGCCCGTCTGTCCGGAAAGTTAACGTAGGCATCCCTTTCCGGTTCACCCATACATCACTGAAGGCGGCCAGGTCTTCGGCCGTCTTACTGTCCAGAATACGGATCAGGTCGTCCCAGGTGGCATTACCGTACGAGTAGGTCTTCAGGTACTCCTGTATACCACTCCGGAAATTGGCTTCCCCCATCTTGTCGACCAGTTTTTCCATCATCACGGGAGCCTTGTTATAGATGATCTGCCCATAGATCAATCCGGCATTACGCAAGTTATCAAGCGGTTGGCGGATGGCATTCGTCCCCATAGTACGATCCTCGGAAAGTGAAGCTGCCGTAAAGGTCTTGAGTTTATTCTGGGTGTGATTGATCTCCGGAAACAGGGGTTCGACAATCCGGGCTGCAAAATAGTTGGCAAAAACTTCTTTAGTCCATACGTCGTCAAACCAATCCATGGTAACCAAATCGCCAAACCACATGTGCGACGTTTCATGGGCAATCAGCTCAGCCCGATTCAACTCCTCGTCCGGTGTAGGGTGTTCACTCAGGAAAATCCCGTTATCATTATATAAGGTAGCCCCTGTATGTTCCATCCCGCCAAACTGAAAACCGGGTAGAACAATAAAATCGTACTTGGCAAACGGATATGCAATGCCGGTATACTCTTCAAGCCAATGGAGCGATGCCATCACCTGCCCGAAGACAATATCCAACTGAGCTACTTTCTTAGGATCGGTCTCCCGGTAATAAGCAGCGATGGTACGTCCGTCCCGAGTATACTCCCGACGCTCCAACTTTCCGGCTACAAACGAGAACAGGTACGTACTAAGAGGTTCGGTCGGTGCAAAACAGACGGTCTTACGATCGTCGGTTACCGTCTCACTCCGGATGTATGTATTAGAAACAGCTTTCCAGTCTGCGGGAAGTTCAAGCTGTAAAGTGAACTCCGCCTTCAAATTGGGCTGCTCAAAACAGGGGAATACGGTACGGGCACGGTCGGGAACCAGCAATGTGTAGAGGTATTCGTCGTTCCGGTTCAGTGACTGATTGCCGGCGGTGAAACGAATCCGTATTCCATTCGCTCCTTCCACTGTCGACGAAGCAGGCAGAATGATGTGCTCATTCTCAAAACGCACCTTGTCCACCGGCACTCCGTTGGCTATAACCTCTTTGATCTTCTCACGCTCTTCCCGAAAGTCTATCAGGACTTCCTGTCGGGAAGCCAAATCAAAGCGCAAGGTAATATCGCCCTCAATGGCAACCTCTTTCTGTCGCGGGATATTGAAACTAAGTTCATACTTCAGATTCTTAATCTGGGCCTTGCGGTGCCCGGCTAGTTCCCTGGAAACGCCGGCATCATAAAAACGAGGGTTCTTTTCTGCTGCCCGGTTACAACCGGACAGCAGAATGAACCCGATCATTCCAAATAAGATATGTATTTTCATAGTAAATATTATATAACTCGTACCCTCTCTCACGCCAATTGCCCGATGCGGTTAATCAGTTCTTCTCCCAAAGCGGTCTTATCATCAATATGCTTCAGCACGGCGGTAACAAACGGATTACTCTCAAAATCGCCGCGAACCTGACCGAAGTCGAGCTTCATTTCGTCACGTGAACCATCGGCACCAAAGCCCGTCATAGACGAAAGTGAGAACTCCTTGCGCGCATCATCGTATACCATGCGGTCAAGTCCTACCACCGCTTCACGCCAGGCGCGAACGATGGCGATGATATCTTTTGCTGTAATGGTTTCGGGATTCAAGCCATAAAATTCCTGTATCTTATGGTAAGCCCATGTCCATTCGTAAGTATAGTAATTATCGTGCATGGCGGCAAAACAGGCATTCATACTCTTCAGACGGTTAATCTCACCGCTTTCAATGCCGTCTATCAGCTTCTCCACTTCACTTTTGGGAGCAATCAAACCGGCAATATCCACCCATTCGCCTACCCCGATTTCCGTATCCGGCTTCAGACGCCGGCGTATCTCTTCATTATCTTTAAAGTTGATCCCTTCAAGACGCTTGATGATGGAGTTGCCAAGAAACTTATGGATGGCTATCTCGTAATAGCGTATACCGCTATTCAACGAGGAGTTTTTAATTTTGGCACTCTGATAAGAGTAGATTTCCGAAGTCTCGCCCGACACCCTCTTCAACTCTTTCAGGATAGAGCGTCCCTTAAACATCTTCTGAATGGTATACGGACTGAGAAGGTTATAGTTGATATAATCCAGCCGGTTCGGGTCTGTACGTTTGTCACGTTTCGGCCACTTTTGGGCATCACGGATGGTACCCACACTACGCAGGTTGACTCCCGGAACCAGATACGTGGTATTCTGTTGCTCAATCAGGTAGGAGAAAGGCAGGTTCGATGTATCGGCATGGTTCACATGACGCCCCATCACCAGCGAAAAAGCGCCTACACGGGCCGGCCATAAGATGTATGAATCGGAAGTAGTCTTAGCTCCCCTTTCCAACGTTCCTTGATGAATCGGTCCCAGTTTATACATGTGATTGCTCTGATTCGATCCCGAACCGGCATTCATAAACGAGAACATACCGGCTATCAGTAAGGTCGATTTATGATGGGTGACGGTGTACGGCCCGGCAAAAATAGCACATGCTTCGCCGTTCTCTCCCTGGCAGTTGCTAAAGAACAGCGAGTCGGAAGCGGAATAATTGTGCCCCAACTGACAGGCTTGTCCCACAAAACAACGGGTCAGCATGGCCCCGTCGTCGACATGGGAACCGGAGGAAATAATAAAATCATCGCAAATAACGCCGTGTCCGATATGCACCGGGGCAGACTCGTTACTGTTGATGCTCCCATTGTACAGACGGCACGTCCCGCATATCCGGCAGAAATCCCCGATACGCACATTCTTGATAGAACCGGTATTGAGAATCATCACATGGTTGCCGATGGTTCCCACCGCCGAAGCGTGTTTATTGGAATAATAGTCTGTAATCTCTTTCATCCGGCTGATCAGTTCCGGACGATGCCGGTAAAGAGCCAGGATATAGGCTTGATGGGCAGAGAGTTTGTCGTTAATCAGCACTTCACGACCTCCCGTCTCGTTCAGTACGGCAGTTTCTACTCCGTTGCCAAACTGAGTCAAGCCGTCCACCAGGATGATATCTACATTCTCAATGAAAGTATTATTTCCTATTTCATAGTTGGCAATGTAGTTCTGGATGTTCTCGATACAGCAATTATCACCAACAGTCACATTATGCAGGGTGACATGTCTCAGGCCGGAATGTTTTTTGATTCCACCCGGCAGGATAAAATCCGAATGGAACACTCCCAGTTTCACCTCACCCGAGAAACGGGTGTGATGTACAAATTCGGTTGTGAACTCTTCGGCTACTGCAACCTTATTCCAGTCATCGGCCAGACACGACTGGCTCTTCAACTGAAGCACTTCATCTTCAGTCAGTCTACGGTAAGTCTTTCCCATACTCCTCTTGTTACAAACTACAAATTACTCTTCTTCTTCGTAGGTCTGATAAAGAAAGTCATTATAGGGATACTTCTGTACGTGCAATTCTTTCACTCGCTGATAAACCACACTCTTCAGTTCGTCTATATTGATTTTCTCACGGGCGGAGATGAACAGGCAATTGTCCTCCATCTTGGCCATCCACGTTTTCATCAGTTCTTCGAGTGTCAAGTTTTCCTTTGTTTTGGGGGTAAGGTCGTCCGGCGCCTTTTCTACATAAGTATAGGCGTCTATCTTATTGAATATTAAAATCATCGGTTTCCCGCCTCCTCCGATATCGGCCAGCGTTTTGTTCACCACCTCAATCTGTTCTTCAAATCCGGGATGCGAAATATCTACTACATGAACCAACAAGTCGGCCTCACGTACTTCGTCGAGGGTCGACTTAAAGGAATCTACCAAGTCAGTAGGTAACTTACGGATAAACCCGACGGTATCGGAGAGCAAGAAAGGCAGATTATCGATAATCACCTTGCGCACCGTCGTATCGAGTGTGGCAAACAGCTTGTTCTCCGCAAAGACTTCACTCTTGGCCAACAGGTTCATCATGGTCGATTTGCCAACGTTGGTGTAACCCACCAAAGCCACACGGATCATACGCCCGCGGTTCTTGCGCTGGGTAGACTTCTGTTTATCTATTTCAGCAAGGCGTTCTTTAAGCAGCGACATACGGTTCAGGATGATACGGCGGTCCATCTCCAACTGGGTCTCACCCGGACCGCGAAGTCCTACCGAACCGCCTTTACCACTTCCGGAACCACCACCCTGACGCTCAAGGTGAGTCCAAAGGCGTTGCAGACGGGGCAACATATATTTATACTGGGCCAGCTCCACCTGAGTTTTAGCGTTGGCAGTCTGGGCACGCATGGCAAATATATCGAGAATCAGCGAAGTACGGTCCAGTATCTTCACCTTCAGTTCCGCTTCGATGTTACGTATCTGCTTGGCTGAAAGTTCGTCATCAAAAATGACCATTCCCACTTCCCGGTCTTCTTCAGCCTCTATCCTTATATATTCTTTTATTTCTTCCAGTTTTCCTTTCCCTACATAAGTCACTGAGTTAGCCGTCGGCAACTTCTGCGTAAACCTTTTCACTACTTCCGCCCCGGCTGTCTCAGCCAGAAATGCCAGTTCGTCGAGATACTCGTTAGTCTTGCGTTCATCTTGCGTCTGCGTAATGAGACCCACCAGAACAGCTGTTTCGACTTTGGCTTCGGATATTACAAATTCTTTCATTCTATTTTATACCTTATTATAATATGGCGACAAATATAGCTATTTTCGTAACATACTAAAAGAAAAAATCGCCCAAGTGTTTCTACCTGAGCGATTCTTTATTATTTATTGACTATTTATTTATTAATATCTTTATTGAGCAACAACTCAACCTGAGGTATGGGCCAAGTATATTTTTCATCGGACGGACCGACATTGATCGTCTCATTCTCGCCCACTTTAATGAAGTGTTCACCACGTCTCATAATGTCGATACCACGAATACCCTCACCAATGAATTCAAGGCGCTTCTCATTGTAAATTGCCTCTTTCAGTGCATCACCCGACAGATTATCGATGTTCAACGGATCGGTAGCCGCATCCACCGAGCGGCCTCTGACTTGTTTCAACAGGCTTTTGGCCGTAGCTTCGCCCCCGGCTTTGTTTGCATAACACTCGGCAAGATCCAGCAATGTTTCGGCATAACGGAAGATGGGTACCCACTGTAATTTAGTTTTTGCATCCGTAAACTTCATCAACAAGTCTTTCTCTCCCTTAAAGGCTATGATACGCTTATCGGTAGCCAACGAATAATCAGGTTTTGACATAATCCCGCTCTTTGTATCGATCAGCATAATCTTTCCATCATAATAATATTCTGCCAATGACTGCTGAGTGTTCGGGATATTAGTGTCTGCCATTGGCAAAGAGAAGATGCTCTCCTGACTGAAGTACGGAGCCTTATAAATCAATGTTACGTCTTCCGGCAAACTATATCCGGTCACCAATTCTCCGGCTGCAATGGCTTTGTCCCATTCGTTCATTGCCATATAAACTCTCATCTTAAGCATGTTGGCAGCAGCCTGAGTGGCATGTGTGACCCCTGTATAAGTATTCACTTCGGTATCCAATGCCGAAATGTTCTCCAAGTCAGACAGAATGTGTTCATAAATCTGCTTTACCGTAGAGCGGGGCATATTGTTGTTTTCAGTTCCGGCTTCGGCAGTAAGACGCAACGGAACAGATTTTGCATCGGGATTCACAGAATACGGAGTCGGATACAAATTATTCAAATAGTAGTATGCCAAAGCCCTGACAAACTTAGCTTCCTGCACATAGCGGTCATAATTCTCACCGGCAACTTCCCTGGCACCTTCAAGAGACTGAAGGAAAGTATTTACTTTATTAATGGCCAGATAAGCGTATGTCCAAGTGTCGGCATTCTCGGCATCCGTAATGCCTACATTCATGTTGTAGGTATTGAACAAAGTCACCAGGTTGTTCGAGATATTAATAACATCATCTCCCCTGTTGTCAAACACCAGATAAGACTTACCTCCCATCAAGGACTTAGTCCCCGTGTTCTTGATTGCAGCATACAAGCCGTTCAGAGTTGCCTCGATTCGGGTAGGACTTGTGAAAATATCGTTCTCGTTTACATATAATGGAGGCTCCTGATCGAGGAAGCTGCTGCTGCAACTACCTAAAAAGAGAGAAGCACATAATGTCGAAAATAAAATTATCTTTTTCATTGTAGTTTCTTTTATCTGTTACTATAAAACCATATTAGAATGTCAGATTCACACCGATTGTATACGTACGTGCCTGAGGTAACGTATTCTTATCCGTACCACCTGACAAAGTCGCACTCTCTACGTTGGTTAGTGTCTCCGGATCCATACCGCTATAACCTGTAATCACGAACAGGTTCTGAGCCTGGACGTAAAGACGAAGTGCAGAGATTCCCACAGCTTTCGACCAGTTCTTTGTATTGAATGTATAGCCCAGTGACACATTCTTCAAACGTAAATAATCTCCTCTTTCCACTAAGTCGCTGATAGGCAATGCCGAACCATTAGAGTAATTATCACCGTATATCGGCATAGGATACTCTGCATGTGTGCGTTCCGGAGTCCAGTACTTCTTATATACATCTTTAGAGTTGTTCCAGTAACGCATATCGCTCACACTGGCTTTGGTTCCGTTATAAATCTTATTACCTCCCGAGAATTGGAAAAACAGAGAAAGGTCGAAACCTTTATACTTGAAGTTATTGGTCCAGCCACCGTACCAGGTAGGAAGTGTATTTCCACAATCAACAGGTTCAAATTCACCGGCATATTCTGTTCCATCTTCATAGAACCATCCCCCTTTTTCGAACATCAGTAAGGTTCTGTCACCTTCTGGAGTAATAAATACCCTACGCCCCGACTTAGGATCTACTCCGGCAGTTGGGTAGAGATACAGACGTCCGATAGATTTTCCCGGTACAGTGATATTCGTAATCTCTAAACCGCCATTATCCCCTTTCAGAATATTCTCTACACCGTCAGCCAGTGAGATCACCTTGTTCTTGTTAGTCGTAATGTTAAAGCTGGTTTCCCATGTAAACTGACTGTTTCTTATCACATCGGCCGAGACGGTCAGTTCAATACCGCTATTCTTCATCTTTCCGGCATTGGTAGTAATGATATTGCCCGGAATACCTTTGGACGGTGATTGAGGTACATCCAGAATCAAATCGGAAGACTTCGTATAATAGTAGTCAAAGTCCACACTGATTCTATCCAGCAATCGTGCATTGAAACCAATACTATATTTTTCCGAAGATTCCCATTTCAGGTTCGGATCGGCAATCTGAGCCAGGCCATAAGTACCGTTTATACCATAGTTGTAGCTTGAATAGAATGATTTCGAAGCATAATCGTAAATATCAGTGTTACCAACCACACCATAGCTTCCCTTTATCTTCAAGTCGTCGACTACATTACGCAAGGGTTTGAAGAACCCTTCCTCGGATACGCGCCATGCAGCGGAAACACCTCCGAAATTACCCCAACGATTCTTCTCACTCAAAGCGGAATAACCATCGCGACGGTAGTTAAGAGATACAATGTATTTAGAAGCATAATCATAGTTGATACGTCCGAAATAAGAGACCATGGTATTGTTGGACAAGCTACCACCGGCAGTTGCCGAACCAAAAGGACCTTGGAATACAACAAATTTATCATCCTGTAAATCTTTACGCTGTGCGGTCCAACGAGAGTTATTTCTTTCAGACGCTTCCGTACCAGCCAGCAAATTAAAGTTATTCTGCCCTAAAGAGAAATTATAAGTTGCCGTATTAGTCCAAGTCCATCTGTTGTTCTTGGTATTATAGGCATTTGCCAGACCTTTGCTATTTACTCCATCACCATGCAGCGGAGACCAGAAACGCTGTTCCTCAATACGTGCATAGTCCACACCGTACTGAGTCTTCAATGACAGCCCCTTCAACGGAGTTGCTTCGGCATAAAATACTCCGATGAAACGGGTTACGTCAGAACTCAATCCATTGCCCAAAGACAAAATGGCAGCCGGATTAGAGAATGTACTGAATACCGTATTCCCTCCATAACCCAAACCTTGAGCCAGATAGTAGGGAGTACCATCTTCATTATACATCGGCAAGTTAGGCGCATTGATCAATGCCAGACGCGGAAATCCTCCTACCGCAAAGTTGGAACCTCTACGGGCAGCATCTACGTAAGATGTCGTTCCGGTTGTCACGTTGGTATTCATTCCAACCTTCAACCAGTCGGTTGCCTGCACGTTAATATTAGCCTTTACTCCCAAACGGTCATATTTATCACCTTTCACAATACCTTCTTGCGTTGTATAGTTACCGGATAGATAATACCGCACTTTATCCGATCCGCCACTTACAGCAACAGAGTGACTCTGTGACAATCCGTTTTGGAAGGCAGCATCTTTCCAGTCAGTATCTACATAGTTACCATTGGCATCTTTCATCATGTTAAACGCTTTGTTACCATAAGGAGAAACATAGCCGGTAGTCAGTGACAATTCATCTGTCCCATAACGGTTCTTTACGGCCAAATTCTTGAAGTCGACATATTCCTGTGCATTCATCATTTCATAGAAATCGGTTGCATTTGAGAAACCGACAAAACCATCATAGCTTACTTTGACTTTACCACTTTGCCCTTGCTTAGTGGTAATCAAGATAACTCCATTCGCAGCACGCGAACCATACAACGCAGCTGCCGCCGCATCCTTCAATACATCCATAGATACAATATCGGCCGGATTAATATCAGCCAGTGCGTTGGCATTAGCCAAATAAGAGAGATTGCCTGATTCGATAGGAACTCCATCGACAACATACAGAGGAGAAGTACCGGAAGTAATCGAGTTCACACCACGTACCCGCACAATCGGGGCCTGCCCTACACCTGCTGACGGAGTGGTGATACTAACACCTGACGCACGTCCCTGAAGCATCTGATCAAAACTTACACTTGGCACATCTTTCAAAGCATCCGCTCTTACAGTAGATACAGATGCGGTCACCGTACGAGCACTTTGTGTTCCGTAAGCAACTACCACAACCTCGTCAAGTGCTTTTGAGTCTGTTTTTAATATTACTCTAATATTAGGTGCAATTGCTACCTCAGCGGTCTGCATACCAATATATGAAATCTGCAAAGTCTTTGCAGAACTGTAGTATGTGCTAACTATCTTATAATATGATTATTACAAATTCAGATTGAACTTAGTGTAGAAAGAAACTGTATTTAATAAATATCTTATTATCTGCATATTACAGATGATCTGTTTTTCTGAAAACCTCAATTAGTTGCACTTTATATATCTTATAAAAGTTACGTAATAATCTAATTATCAGAAGTAATAAGACCATTTATCCCATTTATTATTCTACTATTTTTTCCCGCGGCAGCAAGTAACGACTAGCTTTATATAGATATTTTATTCCTTTCCCAATGGTAGAAATTTATGGCAGTATCACAATTACAGATAGTTTATAAGATAAGTATTTTTCAAAACACTTTCCATAGATATCTCAAAACAGATAATAACTTTCGATTGTAAAATGATTAATGACATCCTTGATTAATATACAACAAATATCATAATGGAGCCTAATAAGAAATTCAATTCATGTGTAATAAAAAAGGCTGCTTCCTTTTTAGAAAGCAGCCTTTTGATTATGTTATTAAACCACAATTAATATCCGGGATTTTGTTGAGCTCTCAAATTAGGATTCACATTGGTTTCATCAACAGGTATCGGAAGTATAGCTCTGAAGTAGGTACGGTCAAAGCTTTGCGATTCTTTAATCAATGAATAATGATATCCCTTATCACCTTCATCTTTATAGCGAACGATTGTTTCATTATTGCGCAATGCATCAAAGTAACGTTGCCCTTCACCAATCATTTCTTTTCTCCTTTCAAGAATAATTCTTTCTACTGTAGCATCTGCTTCCGAAATGGCTTTGGCCTCCGGATTTGCTCTCTGAACAATTTCATTCAGATATTTGGCTGCTTTATCCTGATGCCCTCCAAGTTTAGCTGCCGCTTCTGCAGCACTCAGATAAACTTCCGAAAGACGAAGTAATGGCAGATTATTTAAACGCATTTCACCTACATCGTCTTTATCCGCCGGAAATTTATTAATGAAGATTTTCGCATCGCCATATTCTTCTTGAAGATCCTTATCATATTGAGCAGGCAGTACCATACCTATACGAACATCTTTAGGATCCTGACTCAACATATTCATAAAGCTCTTTGTCACTATTGCATCCGCATATCCGTTTTCATTCAGCAAATAAGCAATACCATTACGGTCAGTCCAGTCATCATTACTTGCATTTACAACTTCAAAAATCATTTCGTTTGTATGCGCTCCATTGCTTTTATACCATGCATTTACATATTCCTCGTTAGTCCAAAGCTTATATGGAGAATTGGTTATAATATCTTCAGCAACTTTGAGTGCATTCTCATTATCACCTTTAGTCAGATAAACCCTGGTAAGCAAGGCTTTTGCTGCCCATTCATTAATATATCCCGGAGTCTGATCTTTAGCAAGATAACCTGAGTTAATAGCATCAGTCAAGTCTGTAATAACTTGTGTATAAACTTCTGCCACTGTATTTCTGGAGGGCAAATCATTTCTTTCCAAAGGTTTCACGATAACCGGTACCCCCAAAGAAGCTCCGTTGTCGGCCGTATAAGGCATACCATAGATTCTTACCAAGTCAAAATGAACCAATGCCCTGACAACCAATGCTTCTGAATATATTTTACCAATTTGTGCTTCCGTTGCATCAGTTACCTTTTTTTCATTGATCGCTTCGATCAAACGGTTGGCACGACGGATTACATTATAAGGTATATTCCACATGTTAGGAGCGTCATCTACAGTGTAGAGCATCTCATAGCACGATGATGAACGCATACCTTGAGTTCTTGCCTGCATATCGTCAGCACGAACATCGCCGTAATAAAACATACGGGCACCATAATAGCTGGTAGCATTGGAGTTTCCCTGAATGCCATCATACATACCTGTACGTGCAGTCAGAGCGTCATTATAGTTAGTGATAGCATCTTCTGATGGAATCCCGTCGGCAGGTTTTCTATCCAGCCAATCATTCCCGCAGGAAGACAAACTTAAAATAGCAGCAACCAGTGTTATTGATTTATATATCTTTTTCATAAATTCTTTTTTCATAAATTGTTTCTACTTGATTAAAAACCGATTTCAAGACCAAATGTAACAGTCCGGAGAGCCGGAGTTTCGAATGTACACAATCCGTCAACAGGAACTTCCGGATCAACGTACAAGCTCTTTTTCTTCCAAGTCAATAGGTTGTTTCCTGAAACATAAGCTCTTAACTTACTTATACCGGCTTTAGACGACCAACTTTGAGGTAAAGTGAATCCCAAGGTCATATTCTTTACACGTAAATGATCGGTAGACATCAACCAGCGAGAAGAAGCTTTATTGGCATTACCGTATGCAAATTGCGGCAGTTTGGCATTATCACCTGTTTTCTGCCAAGTATCTTCCATTTTATAATAAGCCGGAACATTACCTAAATAATGATAGGTACCTCCATTAGATTGCAGCCAGGTGGCGTAATCATAAGCATGTCCACCCAGTGAATAAGTCAGGGTCAAGTTGAAATCAATAAATTTCCAACTAACATAATTGGTCAATCCGCCTTGTACTTTAGGTTCGATAGAACCAATGATTGTTTTATTAGCGGCAGCAGAATTTGTTGTTGTTTCACGACTGCCATCTTCACCATTTATATAATACAGTTCTTTACCTGTCTGAGGATCGACACCTGCATACTCATACGCATAGATTGAGTAATATGGTTGACCTACACGATGGATAGAAACTCCACTGATAATTTCCTGTTGTTCACCATCCAGTTTGGTCAGTTTATTCTTGTTGTGTCCTATGTTCAAAGAAGTAGTCCAAAGAAGGTCTTTGTTTTGAATGTTAGTGGACTTCAATTCCAATTCAAAACCACGGTTTCTCATTGAACCAACGTTAACGAGCATATTAGCAACACCCGAACTATTGATAACACCTACTGCTGCAGAAATCGGTTTATCCATTAACAAGTCTTTTGTTTCACGATTATACCACTCTGCAGAAACAGTCAATCTATTGAATAATGTAAGGTCAATACCAATGTTTGTAGCATAGTTCTTTTCCCATTTCAGACTGGGATTATAGAAACGTGCCTCTGACGAACCACCATTCCCATTATAATTATATCCAAACTCATATACCCCCATATATCCATAGTAGTCTTTGGGTTGTGTACCATTTACACCGTAAGAAGCACGTATTTTAGCATCAGTAATAACATTAGATAATGACTCCATAAATGCTTCTTGTGAAAGTCTCCACGAACCTGATACTGACCAGAAATTACCCCAACGGCTGTCTCTTGATAAACGTGAGCTACCATCACGACGGAAACTACCACTTACATAATATTTGCCGGCATAATCATAATTTAAACGTCCCAAGTAGGAGGTCATTCGATAACTGTTAATGTTACTGGCACCTCTAGAAACGCCTGCATTCGTAATTTCCGGTAAGTAAGATGGATAAGTATTACCATTAGTATAGGTATAATCGTACTTATAATCTTCTGTTTCGAAACCTAACAATACATCGATATTGTGGTGTTCCGCAAATGTCTTGTTATAAGTCAGCTGAGTTTGAGTATTCAATTTGCTTCTGTTCATCATATAGCGCTGAAATACTCCTTTTGAAGAACGTCCATCATTAGAACGCGGATCCCACCACACACGATTATTTGTTTGGTTAAAATCATAACCTAAAGTTTCTTTAATATTCAAGTTATCCCAAATATTCCACGTTGCAGACAGTGTATTCAGGGTACGTACAATTGTACTACGATCATAATTATATGTTGCAGTTTGAAGGGGATTGGCACCATTCAAAGCTGGGAAACTCGTGCTGAATGTACCGTCTTCGTTATATGGGAATGTAGAAGGAGAAGCTGTCATGGCCAGACACATGATAGGGCTTGAGAAACTTGTTCCTTCCGAGTTTACATTCTGAGTTGAATTCGTAAACATCGTACTTGCCTCGATTGTAACGCGATCCGCCGTATGGCTCATATTTGCACGTCCCGTAATACGCTCGTAACCGGACTGAAGTGTAATACCTTCCTGTTTGGTATATCCGAATGAAGTATAAAACTTAGTCCGCTCATTTCCTCCTTGGGCATTCACTTCATAATTCTGATGAGAACCATTTCTGAAAAGAACATCTTCCCAATCAGTATATCCACTCCAAGGTTTTGCAGCATATTTATCAATATTATTATCTGCATAGTTCACGGCATAAGTTTCATCCTTACCTGAATTTAGAGCATAGTTCTTTAAACCCATATACAAAATGTCACGTCTGTCTTCACCATTCAGAATAGGACGATAATCAATAGCCTTGTTAGAGAATCCCCAGTCAGCCCTTACATTGAGTTTTAATTTTCCTGAAGCCCCTTTTTTCGTAGTAATTACAATAACACCATTTGCAGCACGCGAACCGTAAAGCGAAGCAGCCGCTGCATCTTTAATTACTGTCATTGACTCGATATCATTACTGTTAATAGTAGACAGTAAGCTGTTACCAGACTGAGAGTAAGTAAATTCACTGGCGTCACCGGTCATTACAGGTACTCCGTCAATCACATACAACGGATCATTACCGGCATTGATTGATCCCATTCCACGGATACGCACAGATTCCACAGCACCCGGTTGTCCGGAAGTAGATGTAATCTGTACACCGGCAACTGAACCCGCAAGTTTATCCTGTACACTCAAAGAAGGAACGTCTTGAAGTTTTTCCGTTGTAATACTCGATGCTGCTCCCGTGAAAGATGACTTTTTAAAGTTACCATATCCTGTTACAACTACTTCGTCTAATACTTCAGTATCAGGCTTCAGCGTAATCTTCACAACAGGCTTAATTGCTACTTCAACAGTCTGCATACCAATATATGAAATCTGCAAAGTCTTTGCAGAACTACAATTATATCATAACTTCTTTATTATAAGAGTTTTATAGCAATACCGAGAACTTTTACCTATAATACAATATTAATGATTATATATCTGAATATCAATTACATATTATAAGAACGCTAGTAATAAAAATCAAATAATCCCTATATCGGTCTCCCATTATTGTAAATGTAATCCGCTTATTGTGAATGAAATATAGATTAAAAAGTATACGATTGAAAAAAGAATGTTATACTTAATAGTTCCAAACGAAAAAGAAGTCATAAAGCAGTCTATTATTATTATCTCACATAAATGGCTTAGAGATGAAAAAAGATAATTACTAATTTGATATTTATATAAAAGACAGAGAATACAAACCTAAATTTCTCCATAATGGGATTAATAAGCTTATGTGTTTAATAAACAGCCAATTAAATCATTTACATTTTGCATGTAGGAAGTTAGTTTTAACATTGAGTTAAAACTAACTTCCTACATGCAAAGAATTAGTGATTTTCAATTAGAAAACAAGTTCTTTCTAGAAGCGATATTTGAGAACTGTGATTCGTGTTAACAATGTTAATAGTCAATACATTTACGTAAGGCTCAAATCTTTGTTACATATAAGATACTTTGCGATTATTTTTAGACTTTTCTAAGTCTCTTACAATAGTTATGTCCATTATATTAGTATAAACCTGTGTTGTTTTCACACTTTTATGTCCCAATAGCTTTTGTACAGTAGTAATATTGACTCCACTGTATATTAATAATGTGGCATTGGTATGGCGAGCGGTATGGAACGAAATACGTTTATTTAGCCCTGATAATTTTGCTATGATCAATAGTTCCTTATTCACATTTGAATTATCTCTAAGCTTAAAAAAATCGGCAAGATCATCTTGATATTTATTCAAGACTTCTATTCCTTTCCCCTCAAATAAAAGATAAAGCGGAAGACGTACTTCCGTGTTCGTTTTCACAGATTTATAAATAAGCCAAGTTTCTTGATGCATTTTCACTATGTTTTCAGGAGATAAGTTGGTGAAGTCAGAATATCGTAATCCTGCATAACAACAAAAGAGGAAAGCATCTTTGGTCTTTTCCAGTTTAGTGAACCGTCCCCCCAATTCCAGACTTTCAATCTTTCCTAATTCCTCCGGAGAGAGGTGAGTATGATTATTCTCAACACTCTTGATCTTATATTTTCGAAAGGCATATTTCTGTATCTCCATATATTCTTTATTTATGGCTACATTAATATGACGCTTTAGATGTTTCATGTGTTTCGCAATTGTATTAGTATGATATCCTTTTTGCTGAAGATAGTGATCAAATGAGGATATAAATTCAAAAGTCAATTCAGAAAATGACACATCCTTCTTATAACTCCTTAATAATTCTAATGTTGAGAGATGATTGCGTTTTGTACTTTCCTTCAATGAAGATTTTGCTATTTCGTTGTGGAAAAATGCAATAAATGAAGTGCTGTCGTCTTGATTTTCCATAGAATTCTTTAATGAATCCAATGAAATCTGTTTCCCCTGTTGCCACAATCCCAACTCTTTCTTCTCTATTTCTGCCATAAACTCGTAAAGCATGTGATTGATAGCATCTGCATTAGGATGGTTCTTAACCATTCTCTTCTTAAAATCCCATTGATCGGGACTCAAGTAAACTTTGGTAGAGAAATATTTCTTTTTTCTGTTTAAATAGGCCTCAACCTGTACTAATGCCATACCCTTTTTATTCAGGCTCTTTTTCCTATTATACACCAAACTGTAAATAATTTTATCCATTTCCTTTATTTTTAATTAATACTATGGACAAATAAGACGTGCTTGGGTACTATATTAGAATTGAATAAGATTTAATATCTGCTAAAACCTGCTATTTTTTATATAGAAATAACTAATTCGACTTTTGAAAAAGTGGCTAATTTATATTTATAAAAACTTCCTTAACAGAAAAACAAGCATTATTTTAGCTCTTATTAAGGCTTAAATACACAAAAATGTGCAAAAATGTATATGAATAGCGCCTGCAACATGTTAGCAATATAAACTCCGTTTACGTTTTTTAAGGCGGATTTCTATGTTATTAGACATAAAACTGTGCTTTTAGATAACGATTTGTTATATTTGCAAGGTTTTTTTATAAAAATGATTGTCTGTTTCATATTTCTTAATATATTTGCATTTTGTTAGAGTAAAGAAACAATTAATGTAAAGTTAAACTTTAAGAGAGAATTTATGAAAAGAAAATTAATGCTGTTATTGACTTGCCTTTTTATGGGTATAGGTCTAGTAACTGCCCAAACTCAGAAGGTAACAGGTGTTGTTATTTCTGAAGAAGACGGGCAACCAGTTGTTGGAGCCTCTGTATTGGCTAAAGGCACCACTGTAGGTGTTATTACTGATGTAGATGGTAAATTTACGTTATCTGGTATACCAAGTTCTGCAAAGACTTTGCAGATTTCGTACATCGGAATGCAGACTGCTGAGGTAGCAATTGCACCGGTAATCAAAGTGATATTAAAGACTGATGCTAAGGCACTTGACGAAGTTGTAGTAACAGCAATGGGTATCTCAAAAGAGAAAAAAGCGTTAGGATATGCTGTGCAGGATGTTAAAGGAGATAAGCTGACCCAGGCTTCAAGCAGCAACCTTTCCAGCGCTTTGCAAGGTAAGGTTTCAGGAGTGGAAATATCTCCGTCATCAGGTATGCCGGGTGCTTCTTCTAAAATGACTATTCGCGGTTCACGTTCATTTACAGGAGATAATACTCCATTGTACGTAGTAGATGGTATGCCTATCTCATCATCTACTGACTTGGATACTTTCAACTCTGTTACAGGCTCCGACTATGCGAACCGTGCGGTAGATATCGACCCGAATGACATTGAGAGCATCAACATCCTGAAAGGCCAGGCTGCTTCTGCTCTGTATGGTATGCGTGCATCAAACGGTGTGGTAGTAATCACCACCAAGAGCGGTAAAGGCGCACGTAAAGGTAAACCGGAAGTTACAATCAATACAGGTCTTTCATTCGATAAGGTCTCTACCATGCCCGATTTCCAAAAAGAATTCGCACAAGGATTCAACGGTGCTTTTAGCCCGTCTGACTCTCGTTCATGGGGACCTCTGATTTCAGAACTTGCCAATGACCCTAAATATGGTGGTAACACAGACAACAGTTACACTCAGAAATTCGGAAAGCATCAGGGACAATATTATGTAGACCAACGTGCCAAGGCAGGACTGGACCCATGGGCTACTCCCCGTGCATACGACAATGCTAAAGATTTCTTCAATACAGGTGTTACCTGGAACAGCAGTGCAAACGTAGCACAAAGCCTTGATAAAGGAAGTTATTCTTTGTCATTAGGCAGCACTACAGCAAACGGTATTGTACCTTCAACCGGTATGGATCGTTATAATGCAAAACTGACTGCACAAGCTCAACTGAGCAAGAATTGGTCAACTGGTTTCAACGGAAACTTCGTTTATTCTAAAATCAAAAAACAGACCGGTGCCAACAATGGTATCATGGCAACGGTATACGGTGCACCGTCAAGCTATGATTTAGGCGGTATTCCTTCACACATAGACGGAGATCCTTATACTCAAAATACATACCGTTCTACAGGCGGTTTCGACGGTGCTTATTGGGCAGTTGAAAACAACTCTTTTAAAGAACGTACTCAACGTTTCTTCGGAAATGCGTTCGCTAAGTATTCTACCGATTTCGGTACAGAAAATCATAAACTGGATGTAAAATACCAGTTAGGTACCGATGCTTATACCACTAACTATACCGACACATGGGGATATGGACACTCCAACGGAACAGGTAGCATTGAAGAGCAAAGCGTTACAAACAATGAAATAAATTCATTGTTAACTGTTACTTATGACTGGAAAATCACTCCGGAACTTGATTTAAACGTATTATATGGTAATGAATTAGTCGATAATTCTTCAAAATACAAATACAATCTCGGAAGTAACTTCAATTTCCCGGGATGGAACCATATAGCTAACGCATCAATCTATTCATCTACAGGAACCTATCATCGCGAGCGTACCGTTGGTAATTTCGGTAACATTTCATTAGCATACCGTAACATGTTGTATTTGAATGCAACTGTCCGCAATGATATTGTTTCGTCTATGCCACGCAACAACCGTTCATTCACTTATCCTTCAGTTTCACTCGGTTTCATTTTTACCGAACTGGAAGCATTGAAGAACGATGTTTTGACTTATGGTAAAATCCGTGCTTCTTATGCAGAAGTAGGTCAGGCAGGTACTTATTATCCTTCTTACTATAGAACACCGGTTTACGGCGGCGGATTCTCATCAGGTACTCCTATACAATATCCTATCGGATCAATCAGCTCATATATCCCATACTACAAGATTTATGATCCGAATCTGAAACCCCAAAACACCAAATCATACGAAATCGGTGCAGACTTCAGTTTCTGGAATGGTTTGATCTCACTGAATTACACCTATTCTCGCCAAAATGTGAAAGATCAGATTTTCGAAGTACCCTTGGCTACTTCTACCGGATATAACGAATTGATCACCAATGGTGGTTCCGTACATACCAATTCACACGAAATCACTTTGAGTGTGAACCCAATTCAGACAAAGAACTTCAACTGGGATTTCGCATTTAACTTCTCAAAAATCGATAACTACGTTGATAAACTGGCTCCCGGTGTATCAAGCATCATGTTAGGAGGTTTTGTTGATCCGCAGGTACGTTTGAGCGCAGGAGACAAGTTCCCGGTTATCTATGGTACAAGCTATCAAAGAAACGAGGAAGGCCAGATTGTCGTAGACGAAAACGGTATGCCGACATTAGGTGAAAACAGAGTATTAGGAAATGTATCTCCGGACTTCAGAATGGGCTTCAATACAACATTTGAATTCTACAAATTCCGTCTTTCGGCCGTACTCGATTGGAAACAAGGTGGATGCATGTATGCCGGATCCGTTTCAACACTCGATTATTACGGTGTTACTCAGAAATCAGCAAACTATCGTAAAGCAGATCACTTCTACTTTGAGAAACCGGCCGTTAAACAATTAGCCGACGGTTCTTATGCACCCAACGATATTAAAATCAGCGGTGAAAATGCTTATAACTATTTCGACAGACTGAGTACAATCTCTGAGGCCGGAGTATATGGTTCTTCATTCCTGAAACTACGTGAAATCGCCCTCAGCTATCCGGTACTGAATAAATCTTATTTAGGAGTTACAGTGAATGTCTTTGCACGTAACCTGTTGCTTTGGTCAGAAATGGATAATGGTATTGACCCCGAATCATCACAGGGAAACAACAACATGGCCGGTGCCTTTGAGCGTTTCTCTCTTCCGGGAACATCAAGCTATGGTTTTGGTATTACAGTTAAATTCTAAAAAGGACAAAAATGAAATCAATATTTAATTTATCAAAAGGTATCTTGTCTGTGGCATTGATTTCCGTTGCATTTGCTTCCTGCTCGGAAGACACAATGGACAACATCAATAAAGACAAAGACCATACAACCAGTGTTCCTGCCAAATTCATTTTGGCGGATGTAATCACAGCAACCGCATTTAGCAACATCGGAGGTGACTTTAATACATATTATTCTACTTATGTAGAACATATGGTTGGAGTGGATAACCAATTGGCAAATGCGGAGAAACGTAACGGAGAGCCCTCGGCATCCTCTACTTTTAACAATGTATGGGGTAATTTATACTCTACACTGAAGAATGCACGTATCGCTATTAATATCAGTTCTAATGAAGTCACGGGCAATTATACGACAAAAGGTATCGGTGAAGTATTGGCAGCAATTAATGCCGGACTGATCGCAGACTCATTCGGTGACACTCCTTTCAGCCAGGCTGCCCTTCCCGAATTGGCAAACGGACAACCTCAGTTTCTGACTCCGGAATTAGACAAACAGGAAGCTATTTATACTGCTATTATGGAATATCTGGATGCTGCAATTACCGATCTTCCCAAAGGCGATAAAAGTGATGAAATTGGAGAATATGACTTTATATATAAAGGTGATGGCGAAGCATGGCTAAAGCTCGCTTATGGATTGAAAGCACGTTATACAATGCGACTATTAGCCCGTTCCTCCTCAAAAGATGCCGATTTGCAAAAAATTCTGGAATATGTAGACAAATCATATACATCTATTGAAGAACAGGCTGCTTTCTCTATCTATAGTGCAACAAACTTAAATCCTCTATTTGACTTCCAATGGAGTCGCGACGGATTGGCTGCAAGTAAAAGTTACGCTGACAAGCTAATAGAACGCAATGACCCGAGATTACGCCGCATCTTCTGTATCGGACAAGGTAAGTTAACTGAAAACGAAAATGCTGTATCTATCCAAGTTACAGGTGCTGATGATCCGAGATTCTTGATGGCAGACAATGGTACGGCAGAGTCTGTCAAATACGAATATAACACTCCTATCTTCGTATACTCACAAACATGCCCGACCTTACTTATGAGCTATCATGAGTTACTCTTCCTGAAAGCTGAAGCATTAGCTCGGTTAAATAGAAAGGACGAGGCGGCCAATGCTTTAAAAGATGCTGTAATAGCAGCCATTGCAAATGCCGAAACAGGAGTTTCAGCTGCATTCAACGCCCCTACAGTAAAAAGTTATGGAGGTGTTAAAGAAACTACTAAAGCGATTACAGCTACTGAAGCAGAAGAGTATTTCACAAACAATGTAAAACCATTGTTCGATGCCAATCCGGTAAAAGAGGTAATGGTACAGAAATATATTGCATTCCTTGGAGCTTTCGGCGAAACAACAGAATGTTACAACGATGTACGTCGTTTGAAAGCAATGGGTGAAGAGTACATCAAACTAGACAATCCCTATAAATTCCCGCTTCGTGCACCTTATGGAGCAGATGACGTAAGTGCAAACCCGAACGTAGAAGCAGCCTTCGGAAACGGTCAGTATGTATATACCGATCCAGTTTGGTGGGCCGGTGGTAGCCGCTAATTAAAAGAATACTTTCTAAAGTATTGACCCTATCGAAAAGAATGCCCGGATTGCACTATGTAATCCGGGCATTTTATTTCTTAAATAATATCCAATTCTTTATTTAAAGCAGCCCCTCTTTCAAGATACCTACCAATATCGGGTGTAATCCACTAACAAAACACTCGACTGCAATCACCATCAGGATAAGCCCCATCAAACGCATCATCACATTGTTTCCCGTTTCGCCCAACACTTTGACCAATCGGGTAGAAGCGCGCAATATCAGAAAAGTAATAAAATAAATCAAAGCAATAATGCCAATTAGCGTTCCCTTCATCTCAATCGTATGGGCATCTTCCATTAGCACGATAGCATTTGCTATTGCGCCCGGACCACAAAGCATCGGTATGGCAAGTGGAGTAATCGAAATATCATCCGCATAAGTTTTAATCTCTTCGTCTTTCAATTTCATTGGAGTATACCGGGCCTGCAACATATCAAAACCAATCTTAAAAATGATAACCCCACCTGCAATACGGAACCCATTGGTAGAAATACCAAAGAACTTAAAAAGGAATTGTCCTGCAAAAACAAATACCATTAAAGTGATAAACGAAACGAAAGTAGCACGGCGAACAACAGCTTGTCGCTCCTTATCAGTCATACCATGGGTCATGGTCAAAAAGACAGGCATTGTTCCCAAGGGGTTAGTCAACGTAAAGAAAGAGGTAAAACAGAGTAAAGCGAAAGGTAAGAGAGTGTCCATAGTTGTATTTTTATGCGTTCTATATTGAACGCAAAAATACAATATATCTATAAATGTTACAATAGTTCCATCAACTCTTTCAAATCAGTCACTAAATAAGTAGGACGGAACGGAAAATCGGCACGCCCGGACACATTATAATAAGCCTGATGCATCCCTATGCCATTGGCACCTGTAATATCCGCTTCCCAACTATCACCTATCATTAGCGATTCACGCAGTTCGGACTGTGTAGCCGACAAAGCAAAATAAAATATTTCCGGCCAAGGCTTCATCACCCCCAGATCCTCCGAAAGAATTATTTTATTAAAATAGGTATCGATACCTGACGAACGCATCTTGCGGGATTGCAACTCTCTAAAGCCATTTGAAAGAATATATAGATTATATTTGGGTGCCAAATACGAAAGTACCTCTTCTGCATACGGCATTAACCGACTTTTAGTAGGAATGATCGAGAAAAAATCGTCAGAATAACGTTTTGCAAGCATTTCATTATCTATACCAACAGCTTGTAAAGGATATAAAAAACGCTGTCGGTTCAGTTCCTCTTTAGTCACCTGTCCGTTTCCGTACTCAACCCACAGCTCCGTATTCCGTCTTTGGTAAAGAGAATAAAAATGAGAGAACGAATCGAAATACTGTCCCAGTCTATATTTGTCATAAACTTCCTCAAACGTATCATACGCATTTTGGGAAAAGGCCCAAAGAGTATCATCCAAATCAAAAAACAGGTTCTTATATTTCATATTAAAGTATCGGGTACAGTTCAAAAAGAAGGCACGGACTACTTGCTGTGCAATCCGTGCCCTTATCAGCTATAATTATTTTATACAATTTACTTAACTTGGATAACCAAATACTTAGATACACTCCAGAATTCTTTCGGGTTTGTGATCTTCAGAGTCAACTGGCCCTTATCATCTTTAACCAGTTCATAAGATTTGGCAGGATGAGTGGTGAGTAACTCAGCACGTTTTGAATATAACTTAATCTCCTTAGTAGTACGGATGTCAATCTGAGTAAAATAATCCTTGTTAAAATCGGCACTTTTCAGCACATCTCCTTTTTCAAGAATCTTCTGAGTCTTAAGTTCCGACTTGGTACCGAACACAAACCATGCGCTATTAATTGCTTTATCCTGCTCAGCTACGGTCTTGGCTTTTGCTTCGTTCTCGGCAGCCAATGATTCTTTATCAGCAGTCAGACCGGTTACAGCGGCATCCAATTCCTGAATACGGATATTCTTAGAAGCCAATTCAGCCTGAAGTTCCTCAATACGTTGAGTTTTGGCAACCAATTCCTGAGTCAAAGACTCAACGGCCTTCTTCAGCTGTGCCGAATTATTCTTACTACTCTTCAACATAGCCTGCAATTTAGCGATCTGTGCCTTGTTCTCTTCCATCTGTTTTGTGATGAATTCGATATCAGATGCTATTTGCTGTTTTGCAGTAGCAGAGTTCTCAGAGATAGTTCCACGAGTCAAATCTACGCGACTCTCGGCTGCATTTATTTTACGGAATCCTTCCTGAACCTCATTGAAAGTACCCATCATTTCATCCAATTCGGCGTTCCTCTGGGTCAACTCCATCAAAAGAGAATCATTTTCTGCCTTCAGGTCTTTACTTCCACCACCCAGACCGTTACACGAAGCCAACATAGCTGCGCATACTAATAAAATTGCTAACTTTTTCATACGATTACATTTTACGTTTTTAAATGAAGTTATTATTAATCGTCTATTCCTGCAAGTACAATCACAATCTCGCCCCGAGGGTCGGTAGCGGTAAAGTGTTCTATCAGTTCACTCAAAGTGCCGCGAACCGTTTCTTCGTGAATCTTTGAAATCTCACGAGATACAGACACTTGGCGCTCAGGACCGAAATATTCGGCAAACTGTGTCAACGTCTTCAACAAACGATGGGGTGATTCATAAAATACCATCGTCCTGTGTTCATCTACCAGTGATTTTAACTTTGTCATGCGCCCCTTCTTCTGAGGCAAAAAGCCTTCGAAACAAAATTTCTCGTTTGGCAATCCCGACGCAACCAATGCCGGAACAAAAGCTGTAGCACCCGGCAAACATTGCACCTCGATACCGTTACGTACACATTCACGAACCACAAGAAAGCCCGGATCAGAGATTCCCGGCGTTCCAGCATCCGAAATCAAAGCGATTGTTTCGCCTGCCTTTATTCTATTAACAACACTCTCCACCGTTTTATGTTCATTAAACTTATGGTGGGATTGCATTACATTTTTAATTTCAAAGTGTTTCAGCAAGATTCCGGAAGTACGGGTATCTTCAGCCAGAATCAAGTCGGCCTCCTTCAGAACTTTAATAGCTCTGAATGTCATATCCTCCAAATTTCCGACCGGTGTCGGTACCACATATAGTTTTCCCATATCTCCTTAAATATTCATTATATAAAATGTTTCCTGAGAAGCTCTACAAAATCATTCATAGCTTCATTTTCTTCATCGACCTTGATCTTTGAAGACAGAAAAACAAGAGCTGCATCCAATGAACTCATTTCACCAATCTGATGCAACACATTATTCATCTGTTCCATACTTCCTCCGAACAATTCACGGGAGAAGCGAAACGAATCATTCAAGCTGATCGAACGACGCAAATCACCTGCAGTTTTGATACGCTCGGCCAAGATGGGTGAAGAAGCCACTCTAGTCTCAACTTTCACAGTCGGTTCCCCTGGTTGTGGAACCGATACCGATTCGAATACTTCTTCTTTTTCATCAGCCACAGGATCAAGTTTCACAGTAGGTACCTGTTCGATAACTGCTTCAGACAAGTGCAACGGTTCAGGCTCGACTGTCTCCTGGGAGTCTTCTGCTACTGCGGCTTCTTCGTTTTCTTCTGGAATGTCAGCCACAGTTTCTTTTAAAGGCGGGATTTCCACAATCTCTATTGTCTCCGTTACAGGCCTGTTCTCCGGACTTTCAGAAGCGTCGGCCGCTATCACAGGCTTTGCATCCAACAGCTCCAATAATGCATCCAGTCGTCCTCGCATTTGCACAATATTTCTTCGTGCCACTCCGCGCAAAACGGAATCCGGTTCGCGTGAAATGATTTCCATCAGGTACTTAAGCTCCTGAATATCCAGCTCTATGTCGTTCAGCAATGCTTGCATATCTACATCTGAATTTCTCTTTGAATGACTTGGCAAATGTAGAAATAAATAATGAAAAAACACTGAGAAGCCAATAAAACTATTACTTTTGCAAGCAATTATAACATACATCAGCATGGTATTATTTTCAGAAGATCATATACAAGAGACTAGAAGAAGAGGAAGAATCGAAGTAATTTGTGGCTCTATGTTTTCCGGAAAAACGGAAGAGTTGATTCGCCGTATGAAGCGGGCTAAGTTCGCTCGTCAACGTGTAGAGATATTCAAACCTGCCATTGACACCCGCTATTCGGAAGGCGACGTTGTTTCACACGATAGTAATTCCATTTCCTCCACACCCATTGACTCTTCTGCAAGCATTTTGCTCTTTACATCCGAAATAGATGTAGTAGGCATCGACGAGGCACAGTTCTTCGACAGTGGATTGATAGATGTATGCAATCAACTGGCCAATAACGGGGTGCGTGTCATTATAGCCGGATTGGACATGGATTTCAAAGGAGTTCCTTTTGGCCCGATGCCCGCTCTATGCGCTATTGCCGACGAAGTTTCGAAAGTACATGCCATCTGCGTGAAATGCGGACAGTTGGCTTCTTTTTCACACCGTACCGTGAAGAATGACAAACAAGTTTTACTGGGGGAAACAGCCCAATACGAGCCGCTCTGTCGGGAATGTTACCAACGCGCTTTACAAGAAGATCGAGAAAAATCATAAGGACCTCACGGCAGTAAAGCCAAGTCATACCGATGAGGTCGCACATCAAATATCAGGTTATCATGGAAAGGAAAAAAATTACATTTGATAGTTTCATACGCGGTTCTATCTGCTGTGCGCTCATGGTGGGATTACTCATACTTTTTAAAAGGCTCAGCGGTGTACTGCTACCTTTTTTCGTAGCATGGCTCATCGCTTATATGATTTACCCACTCGTCAAATTCTTCCAGTACAAATTACGTTTCAAAAGTAGAATCATTTCTATTTTCTGCGCGTTGTTCAGTATTACCATAGTGGGTATTTCCCTTTTCTATCTGCTGGTGCCTCCCATGCTTGCCGAAATGGGACGCATGAACGATCTACTGGTAACCTATCTGACCAATGGTGCCTACAGTTCCGGCACTGTCCCTCCTACTCTTTCGGAGTTTATCCACAAGCACATTGACCTTCAGGCACTCAACCGTATCCTGAGTGAAGAGAATATAATGAATACCATTAAAGAAACGGTCCCTAAACTCTGGGCCCTTGTCGCGGAATCCATCAATATCCTGTTTAGTGTCTTTGCTTCTTTCATTATTCTATTATATGTAGTTTTTATTCTGCTCGACTATGAGTCTATAGCCGAAGGCTGGCTACACTTGCTTCCGGGTAAATACCGTACTTTTGCTTCCAATCTGGTGAATGATATTCAGGATGGCATGAACCGTTATTTCCGTGGGCAAGCCTTTGTTGCTTTTTGTGTAGGGATTTTGTTCAGCATTGGATTCCTGATCATTGATTTCCCGATGGCCATTGCTTTAGGGCTATTTATCGGAGCACTCAACATGGTACCCTACCTACAAATCATCGGCTTCCTGCCCACCATCGTACTTGCCATCCTTAAGGCTGCCGATACCGGTGAAAACTTCTGGGTAATTCTGGCAGGTGCTCTTATTGTATTCATCGTTGTCCAGGCCATTCAAGACGGTTTCCTTGTCCCTCGAATTATGGGAAAGATCACAGGACTCAACCCTGCTATTATTCTCTTATCCCTTTCCATTTGGGGATCTTTACTCGGAATGCTAGGTATGATCATAGCACTCCCACTCACCACTTTGATGTTGTCCTATTATCAGCGTTTCATTATCAACAAAGAAAAAATAAAATATGACAGGCACGAAGTCACTGATAATCAATCAGCAGAGGAAAATACTAAAAAATAAATGAAACTTTTTTCACCCAAAAGCTTGCAGATATAAAAAAAGTCACTACCTTTGCACCCGCAATCAGGAAATAACTGATACGCAAATAAGGATTGATTCGCTAGCTCAGCAGGTAGAGCACAACACTTTTAATGTTGGGGTCCTGGGTTCGAGCCCCAGGCGGATCACTAGAAAAATCAAGCAGTTATCTAATTTAGATAGCTGCTTTTTTTGTTTTAGAATACTACGGTTTTAGTCTCAAGTTAAACCAAGAGTTAAAAGACAAATGGAAACATATACAATTTACGCAATATTAGTAGGTACAGATTCTCGGAACCAAGTATTAGCATAACACTATTCAATTCAAAGAAATACTTTAGAAGTATTCTATGAACTTTCACCAGTACTAAGCTAAAAGAATGTATTTCAAAAACATACTATCGTTATATTTAATTGTTTACCTTTGCAAAAAACAAAGGTACATGAAAGATAATCCTATTAGTACAATAGATAGTGAATATATAGAGTGGCTAAAAGCCATCAAACAGCAAATTCGTTCTACTAAAATACGAATGATAAAAACAGCCAATACGGAGTTGATACACTTTTATTGGCGGTTAGGACAGATGATCTCTCTAAAACTGAAAGAGAAAAATTGGGGTGATAAGGTAATAAACAAGCTTTCAATAGACTTGCGCAATGAGTTTCCTGATATGCAGGGCTTTTCCCGTCAGAATCTATACTACAGTAAGAATTTTTATGAGTTTTATGCAAGGCAAATGCATATTTCACCCAATAATTCAAATGTCCCCCAAGTTGAGGGACAATTACAAATAGCTGATAATTATAAGATTATCTTTGATATTCCTTGGGGACATCAAAAGGTGATAATTAGCAAAGCTCAAAATATAGAAGAAGCATTGTTTTATGCACATCAAACTCTATCTAACAGTTGGAGCAGAAGCATTTTAGAAAATCAGTTCAAGCAACAATTCTACGAACATTACGGACAAGGACAAACAAACTTCTCGCAGACCTTACCAGCCCTAACAGCGGATATGGCACAGGAAGTAGTAAAAGACCCATATTGGTTTGATTTTGTGTCTGTATCTCAAAAAGCACGAGAACGGGATATAGAAAAACAACTTGTAACTCACATCACCCAGTTTCTTCTTGAATTGGGTAAAGGGTTTGCATTTGTAGGGGAGCAATATTGTTTGAACTTGAACAACAAGGAGTATTTCTGCGACCTCTTGTTCTATCATATACCTTTGAGAGCTTACGTCGTTATAGAGCTTAAAAATGGAAACTTTAAACCTGAACACTTGGGACAGCTAAACTTCTATCAAAACCTTATCAACAACACGCTAAGAGGAGAATATGATAATCCGACCATAGGGATGCTACTCTGTCGAGATAAAGATAGGATTGAAGTAGAATATGCATTACAAAATATATCCTCTCCAATTGGGGTTAGCGAGTTTAATGTAAAGGAACTATTACCTGAAAACTTAAAAAGCAAGCTGCCAACAGTTGAAGAAGTTGAGGAGGAATTGAATAAATTAGTAGAAAACTAATATAATATTTCATGGAAAATAAAAAATGGGATGCTTTTATATCTCATGCATCAGAGGATAAAGATAGTATTGTTAGAGAATTAACAACAGAATTACAAAAATTTCATCTAAAAGTTTGGTATGATGAATTTTCCTTAAATGTAGGGGACAGCCTATCTAAATCTATTGATGAAGGATTAATATATTCAAATTTCGGTATTATTATATCTCCTGATTTTTTAAAAAAGAGATGGACTGATTACGAATACAGATCTCTCCTCTCCAAAGAAATCGATGGACAAAAAATTATACTTCCTATTTGGCACAACATTACAAAAGAAGAAATACGAAAATACTCACTCTATCTATCTGATAAATTTGCATTAGACTCATCTAAAGAATCAACTAGACAGCTCACAATAAAACTATTGAAAGTTATTAGACCTGATATTTATCAAGATTTATGCCGCTACATTTCATTTAAAAAGTTAATAGCAAATAGTGAATCAGTCGTTGTAAATAGAAGTGAACTTAAACATCCCAAAGAAAGAAACAGTATACTATCTAAACAATTACTAGTTCGAGCTAAATCTATATTTTATGGAATCGGACAGAATTTATCCATGTCTCTCAATGAAAGTATATATAACTATGAATTGGATATTAGACCTGAAAGAGAGATACAAACATGGGAAATTATGAACAGTTGCTATCTAGAATTTATCCATAAGCACAACATTAGTGATCTAGTAATAAAAAAAAGAAATAACTAAAGTACTGGTGACCTTCTCTATTGGTAAAATACCTTCAACAACTATCTTGTCAGAAGAACAAATAATAGAAATTACAAAACTGTGGAGTAACAATATTTACGAATATTAATTTTAGGTGCAAGGTGCAAGCATATATATATGTATATATAGCTTGCACCTAAGTTGAAATATTAATAATCAAAGACTTGCGTATTTTAAAAAGAATGTATACTTTTGAACCCAAGATATAAGCAGACAGGCACTGGACAGAAGTGGACAGTTTTTTAGGACCAAAACGTGACAGGTACAAAGCTTATAACTCCAAAGATATTGATTTATAGGAGAATATACCGCAGGGTTCATGAACCAAGCGGATCACTGAAATAAAATTAAGCCTCTGAATTTCAGGGGCTTTTTTCTTACCCTACGGCTTTACTCCCCCATTCCGGATTCTCGTCTTCTCTCCATAATACAAAAACGTTCTGTTTCGATTTCAGATTAAAGTACAGTCAAAGAAAAAGTATAAAAAGAAAGTTTTTTATATTGAAAATACAAGACATACGAAGATCCACACAATCAACTAATTATCAATAAATTATAAAAACCTCCATTTCCTCTACGAGAATCGACTCGATTCTCGTAGACAAACACATCGATTCTCGTAGAGTTCCGAGTCGTTTCTCGTAGAAGAGTGAACTAAATATCCATAAGAGACAACAACCAATGCAAGCAAGAAAAACATATCCGGCCGGAATTTGTAATAAAAACAACTCAGATTTTGATTTAAGACAACTTTTAATAGAGTGAAAATCCGATATATTTGCACATCATCTGCTAATCATAGCATAAATTAAGTGCAAATACTAAAAAAACAAAATTATTATCATATCCCGGAACGCTCAATTGTATTATAATTAAGAGACTTTCAGTTATCCACAGAAAGTTAACGGCAATAAAGCTCAAACGAAATTTGATTTTAAATATATACTACATGAAAATGGTAAATCACAAAAACACACTGTATGCAGGAATTGCATGTATATTGATGTGCGGTAATCTATCGGCGCAAGAGACTAATTTCGATCTGTCTTCCCAACGTTCAGAAAAACAAGATGTTTTGGCAGTGCCCGGGGAAAAAGTAGACCACCGGGGAATAATCATTAATCCTACTCCCCAAAAGCTGGTATTTAACGGAAATAGTAAATTGAATATTTCCCAAGGATTCATATTGAAAGACAAACAGAAAAAATTCACAAAAGATCTGGAGTTTGTTACGCTTAATAAGAAAGGTATAAAGTTGTCTATTGATTTTGGAAAGAAAGTAGCGGCAGCACAAAATGTAAAAGAAGTATCGGGAGCTTATGCCTTAACTATCAGCTCTAAAGGTATCTCCATTATCGGTTATGATGAAAGAGGTGCATTTTATGGTATTCAAACCTTACGGCAATTAGCAGAAAGCCCGGCAACCGTAAACGGACAATTGCCCTACCTGGAAATCAACGATTATCCGGACTTGCCTAATCGTGGAGTAGTAGAAGGATTTTATGGCACTCCATGGTCACACGAAGTACGGATGTCTTTAATAGACTTCTACGGAAAATTCAAGATGAACACTTATCTGTACGGTCCAAAAGACGATCCTTATCACAGTTGCCCTAACTGGCGTCTCCCCTATCCGGAGAAAGAAGCCAAAAACATCCGGCAATTGATTGAGGCCTGTAACCGGAACCGCGTAGATTTCGTGTGGGCCATTCACCCGGGACAGGATATCAAATGGAATGAAGAAGATTATAACAACTTAATCAACAAATTCAATGGGATGTACGATCTCGGCGTACGCCACTTTGCTATTTTTTTCGATGACATCTCAGGGGAAGGAACTAACCCGTTGAAACAGACTGAACTATTAAATAGGTTGACCGATGATTTTGTGAAGGTAAAAGGTGATATCACTCCACTCACGGTATGCCCGACTGATTATTCCAAACTTTGGGCAAATCCGACTCCGGAAGGAAGTCTTGCCATTTACGGTAAAACATTGTATCCGGAAATAAAAGTATTCTGGACAGGCGATGTAGTCTGTAGCGACCTGACAAAAGAGACATTGGAATTTGTAAACTCACGAATCAAGCGTCCTGCATATTTCTGGTGGAACTATCCGGTGACAGATTATGTGCGCAACATTCTCCTGCAAGGTCCGGTTTATGGCCTAAACACCTCATTAACAGAAAAAGATGTTTGTGGAGTCATCAGTAACCCAATGGAACATGGCGAGGCTTCCAAACTGGCACTATATGGTGTAGCTGACTACACTTGGAATATGGCAGCCTACAATGCAATCGACAACTGGGAAAGAGGGTTGAGCGAACTAATACCGCAAGCAAGAGAGGACTACCGGAGATTTGCCATCCACTCAAGTGATACGGAAACCGGTTATCGCCGTGACGAATCTTGGGAAACAAAAACATTCCGACTTACTGATTGGACGGAGGAAACCGCACAAGCCTTAGAAGAAGAATTCAAGAAGATAGAAAACGTACCCGCCAATCTGGAAAAAGGATGTACCAACAAGAAGTTACTGAAAGAATTGCGTCCGTGGTTGACAGAATTCGGCAAATTGGGAACGAGAGGAAAGCGGGCTATAGAACTTGCACGTATCTATCGTTCCAACCAGGATGACGCACTCTTCTGGAGTAAATTCGTACAAAACCTAATGACGAAAGAGGAACGTAAGAACTACGATGCTCATAAGTCGGGCACCATGAAATTACAACCTTTTTACGAAAATACGATGGATGACATGGCACATGGATTCCTGAAAAAACTGAGCGGTGAGATTCCGATGGATTACAAAGGTATCGGTTCGTTCGCAAATTCCGGTACAATCCAGACCAAATTGATGCTTGACAGAGACACCACTACTTATTATACTTCCGGTATGGCTCAAAAAGCCGGAGACTGGATTGGTGTCGATTTAAGAACCATCCGTGATGTATCTGAGATATCCATCCTCCAAGGAAGAAATTCAGTGGATGATGTCGATTATTTCGACCACGCTATATTAGAATATTCAGAAGACGGAAAGATTTGGAAGCCTTTGACAGAAGAGTTAAAACAACAATACATTATCCAATGGCAAGGAGAAGCTGTAAAAGCCCGTTATGTCCGGTTGAGAAGATTGGATTCCAAACGCACAAACTATGCTTCCATCCGCTCGTTTGAGGTAAATCCACTTCGCATAGAGGATTTAAGATTCAAGTTGCAAACAGAAAATCCAGAACAGGCACTTTATGCATTTGATAAGAACTTAGGTACATCATTCAAATCCAAGGACCAAGATTGCCTGGAATTCGAAGTAGCAAAAGGCACGAAAGCATATACTCTGCTAATGAATGAACTTCCGATGCCACTGAAATGTAAACAGTTTGATGTAAAAGGGAAACTCGTGTCAGAAACATCAATCGACTCTCCTTATGCCAAGATTGAGTTATCCGGCAAAGATGTAGCAAAAGTCAGCATAGAGGGAGCGGCAGAAATATTCGAGATTATTGCCGAATCAGAATAATTAAAATAGAAAAAACAATAGAAGATAATCAAAAAAGGGGATGTTTAAAAACTCCCCTTTTAACACACCTTCTTCCTCTAAGAAATCAATTTTAAATACTTCTCCAGTATTGGCTATATCTTCTTCCCAATGTAAAACACATACCCATAAAATTCCTTATATTTATAATACAATTGAGTTTCATACCGCTGATTAGCAATAAAATCTTCAGCAACCTTATTACCAGCGTATCTCCTTAAGAATATTTCTTGTGCTTCCACTTGAGGAGCATAAAAATGTTCTATCCAGCAGTTTTCCGGTAAAATAAAATTAGCAACAGGAACATAACCGGCTTTTTGCATCTGACCGGCCTTATTGGGAATAGTATCAATCTCGGGATAGGCATCCATCCAAAAGTCGTTAATTTCCGCAGGACGCCAGTCGGTAAACCATGAAACTTCCGAAACAGCTACGTAACCACCTTTCTTCAAATATTCCCGCCATTCATTCAGTCCACGCTGAAAACCGATATTGTAGATTGCCCCTTCCGACCAGATTAAGTCCAACGTCTCTTTTTCAAATGGCAGATCGTCCATTGACCCGACAATGCCTTTTATCCGATTTTGCAAATGGTGCAACCCTGCATTGCGATTCAAAATATCAATAAAATCGGGAAACAAATCCAGACCAAAAATCTCTCCCGGAACATGCTCACCCAACAGGATGGTTTGCCAGCCGGTACCACAGCCAAGATCGGCAATACGAGAATGCTCATTCAGATTATCAATAAAGCTAAGAGCCTTGAGAGTCACCTCCCGGCTACCGGGTCCCTGCCGTTCGACACTGGCAAAATATTCACAGATTAAATTAAAGTCGAATTCGTGAATTGATTTATTTTCGTTACTCATGATGTTTTAATTTTATAATTAAAAAAATAAAGGACAATACCCACGTAGGGTTATTGCTGATTAATTGATATATAAATATGAAAATAACTCTGACAAGAACATGTCTGAGTCAAATAACGGATAACCTTAAGCAGAAAGCACAAAGGTTATTTACTTCACGGAATCCTTCTTAAATTTAAACATCCAAACTTTTTTAACTGTCACAAAGATAAGAACCTTTTTTATTCCAGCAAAATCTAACGATAAAAGTAGAAAAATTTAGTTCCTTTAAAAAAGACATTCCGGAATTTGGTTGTCACGAAAACAATGCCCAACTTTGCACCGCAAAAATAAAGACAGACATATAATTCCTCATCGGAGGGCATTATCACAAGAGTCATAGTGCCGGATAAGATGAATGGTGGAAAATCATTCGTCTTATCCGGCATCATTTTTTAGAATAAGACAGAACGGTATAGAGTAAACTGAAAATTAAATATTTAAAGAAATGAAAAAGGTAACCAGTAACAGTACAACACCTGCGAAGCCAAGCTTTGCCTTTGTAAAAGCAATGACTGTCAAGTTCATTCCAAGCTTCTATACGTCCTCATGTATAACGATCTAAATAATGTGCTATGACTATCCTATACTTCGTCGCATACTCCTTTTGCTACATGGTATCCCTACTTCCCTTCTGGGTATTATACCGGATATCAGACCTGTTTTATGTTCTGCTTTATCACATTATTAAATATAAAAGAAAAGTAGTCCGTAACAACCTCCGCATCTCTTTTCCCCAAAAAGGAGAAAATGAGATTCTCGCCATAGAAAAGAAATTCTATGCTTTTTTGTGTGACCAGTTTGTCGAAACAATCAAGCTATGCTCCATCACAGAGAAAGGAATAAACAAACGTATGGCTTTTGAAGGATTGCCCGAAATGGTAAGTGAATTAGAAAATGAAAACAAAAATTTCGCTTTCCTCTACATGGGACATTACGGCAATTGGGAATGGCTGTCACTGTTGGCCACTAAAGTACAAGAACATAACTCAAAAATGGTCAATGGCTATATCTATTATCCACTAAAGAATAAGATTTTTGACAGAATCCTTTTGAAACTACGAAATCGGTTAGGTGGAAAAAGCATCGCTATAAAAGATACGATCCGCCGGATCATCGAGTTGGAAGAGAATTCCCGGAAGGCAATAATCGCCTTTGTATCCGACCAGGCACCCCTGTGGAGTGGAAAATATCATTGGAGCTATTTCTTCCAATGGGAAACACCGGTATTCACCGGTGCCGAGCAGATGGGTAAACATGTGGATGCACTTATCTTTTACGCAGAGATGGAACGTACCCGGAGAGGATACTACCGATGCACAATCAGCCGTATGGTAAATGATATACAACAGCATGCCGATTATGAAGTCACCGACTTATTCATGCGCAAATTGGAATGTACTATCAATAAAGCTCCCTCCTACTGGTTGTGGACACACGACAGATGGATACGGACACGGGAAGAGATCATAGTTTGGTATAGACAATTCACACATAAGAAAGAGTAAGATTGATGAAAGAGTTAAATCTGACACAAGGAAGCGTTCCAAAGGTATTGCTCCAATTTGCAGTACCTTTCTTAGTAGCCAATATCCTCCAGGCACTCTATGGAGGAGCAGACCTTTTTGTTGTAGGACAATATGACGATTCGGCAGGAGTAGCAGCCGTAGCGATCGGCAGCCAGGTGATGCAAACCATTACAGGTATCATCCTCGGCATCACAACAGGTACTACCGTACTGATTGCCATAGCAACCGGTGCCAAAGATAACCGGAAAGTGGCTTCAACCATTGGATCCTCCATCTGGCTGTTTTCAATTACCGGTATCATACTGACCCTGCTCATGATACTTCTTCACAATCAGATAGCGGAATGGATGCATACCCCGACAGAAGCGATGTCCGACACTAAAAGTTATATCTTAGTGTGCTCCACCGGAATACTGTTCATTATAGGATACAATGTGGTATGCGGTATCCTGCGTGGATTGGGCGATTCAAAAACGCCCCTTTACTTCATAGCGTTAGCATGTATCATCAACATCGTTCTCGATTTTATATTAGTCGGGTATTTCCATCTCGGAGCCACCGGAGCAGCAATTGCCACCGTGACGGCACAAGGGGTCAGTTTTGCCACCGCACTCTGTTTCCTTCACCGGAAAGGTTTCCATTTCGAATTTACACGCCGCGACATCCGATTGAACGGTGTCCTATCCAAACGAATCCTGGCGTTAGGTGCCCCTATTGCATTACAAGATGCACTGATCAATGTCTCCTTTCTGATAATCACTGTTATTGTGAACCAGATGGGAGTCATCGCATCGGCTTCTTTGGGTGTTGTCGAGAAAATTATTGTTTTTGCCATGTTGCCCCCAATGGCCATATCCTCTGCCGTAGCCACAATGACGGCACAAAATTATGGTGCCGGACTCATACGGAGAATGAACCAATGCCTTCTTTCCGGCATCGGGCTCGCTCTCATTTTCGGAGTTACGGTCTGCCTGTACTCGCAATTCTTGCCGGAAACACTTACGGCCTTTTTCTCCAAAGACCCTGCGGTAATATCGATGGCAGCAGAATATTTGAAAGGATACAGCATCGACTGTGTCATCGTCAGCTTTGTGTTCTGTATCAATTCTTATTTCAGCGGGCAAGGCAACTCACTGTTTCCAATGATACACAGTTTGATAGCGACTTTCCTGTTTCGTATTCCGCTTTCATACTGGTTCAGCCAAATAGACAGTTCCTCACTGTTTATCATGGGATTTGCACCCCCGCTCTCAACAATCGTATCACTCCTGATATGTATATGGTATTTGAGATACACAAAAGATAAAAGATCAACAACTCATCCTTGTTATTCACAACCCAGTTAACAGGGTTGTGAATAACAAACAAGAAAACCAATAAACAGACAGAATATCAATAAATTAACCTGTTGATAACTTTGTTTAAAGAGAGACTTTACCTTGTAATGATTCAATAAGTAAACCGATCGTTACGAAGTCATAAATGATTTTACAAAAAGTCCGCATATACCCAAAAGCTCCGGAAACTGAACTTTCTCCATACCCGACATGTTATAATAGCATAAACAATAAAAACATTGAGGTTATGGAAAAATATCTAATTCACAGTAATGAGCTGCATCTGATTGATAAAGCTAAAATCCATCAAGCAGTAGAAAAGATGGTAGAGTCTCTCGATATGGCAGCCGGGTCTACCTCTTGTTTCGACCTCTACAAAGTGGTGGAGACTTATTTTACAGACTTGGAAAAAAGAAAAAAGATGAACCAACTTCTGGGCATAACAGATGCGACAGAAGAGATAGAAGAAGAGTTCGGCGTGTGTTAACGTCCTAAAACAGAAAATATAAGTTGTCATAAAGAAGGGCTCCCCCCCTTATTTATTTTCAAAAAGATGGAGCCACGGAGGTTATAGCACCTGCCGTGGCTCCGTCTTTTATATATACAACAAATTTAATTTCCCTGATGAACCGTAAGTTGCGGGAACGGGAAGTTGATACCTTTTTCGTTGAAAGTATTATAAATAGCCTTATTCGTATCAAAATAAACACCCCAGTAATCCCCGGTCTTTACCCATACGCGAACAATCACGTTCACACTGCTTGCATCCAATGCATGAAGGGCAATAAAAGGCTCCGGAGTATTCAATACCCGGCTATCGGCTGCCAAGACTTCACGTATCACACGTTCCACTTTGTCATAATCCTCACCGTAATCCACACCGAATACCCATTCCACACGGCGGGTTTCCTGCGTATTATAATTCGTCACCACACCACTGCTCAATGAACCGTTCGGTACATAAACCAGTTTGTTATCTCCTGTAGTCAGAATAGTATGGAATATTTGTATCTCCCTCACAGTACCCGAGAAACTCTGGCTTTCAATCCAATCGCCCACCTTATAGGGTTTAAACAACAAGATGACCAACCCTCCTGCAAAGTTCTGAAGATTACCCGACAAAGCCATACCGATGGCCACACCGGCAGATGCCAACAATGCAGCAAATGAAGTAGTCTCTACTCCCAATGCACCGACAACCGAAATAATCAGAAGAACTGTCAGCAGGATATTGACAAGGCTTTTGACAAATGTCTTGATACTTATATCCACATGTCGCTTATCCATCATCCGGGCGGTCAGCTTGTTCAACATCGAAACAAGGAAACGACCTACTATGAAAACAAGTATCGCCTTTAAGATACTTGCACCGGCATGCACACCGGCATCGAGCAATTGCTGGGTGATAAGAGACAACTTATCAAGGCCATCCGCATTCGCAATAGCCTGATCCAAATTGTCGGCTGCAACCTGTAAAGAGTCGGCAACAGCCTGAGTAACTTGTAATAGTAGCATAATTTAGTTTATTATTTTAAGTAAATAAATCGTGATTTTAATTCAATCTTAACAAGTTGCAAAGTTACTTTGTTCCAAGCAAATATAAAAGTTTTTTTGCTTTCTTCGTCTGAAAGCACTAATTTTGCCGGCGATTTCACGAGATAGGGGGTGCCTTAACATGACGGGCTGAGAACATACCCATAATACCTGAACCGGGTAATGCCGGCGTAGAGAACGAATAAACTGCAAAATGAAAAAGAATTTATCGGCTGCCGTCTTCCTGTTGGCAGCCAGCGCAAATGCCTTTGCACAGACCAGTGCCAAAGACAGTTTGAGAGTAGTCAACCTGCAAGAGGTGCAGGTAGTATCCACCCGTGCCACTTCTAAAACTCCGGTGGCATACAGCAACATTTCCCAAAAAGAGATTCAGAAACAGAACTTCGGGCTCGACCTTCCGTTTCTACTGACGGCTACCCCCTCGGTACTCACCACATCAGACGCCGGTAGCGGAGTAGGCTATACCAGCATCCGTGTACGCGGAACAGATGCCACACGCATCAACATTACCGCCAACGGGATCCCGATGAATGATGCCGAGAGTCATTCCATTTTTTGGGTAAACACACCGGACTTGGCTTCTTCACTCGAAGACATGCAAATACAACGTGGAGCAGGAACTTCAACCAACGGTGCAGGAGCTTTCGGCGCCAGCATCAATCTGCGTACAGCCGGTATCCCCTCCAAAGCCTATGCCGAAGTTTCCGGTTCTTACGGTTCATTCAATACACATAAAGAGACCGTGCGTGTCGGTTCGGGATTGTTGGGCAATCATTGGGCTTTCGATACCCGCATATCGAATATCCAAAGCGACGGATACCGCGACCGCGCCACATCCGACTTAAAATCCTACTTTCTGCAAGGAGGATATTACGGTGAAAACACCACACTGAAATTGATCGCTTTCGGTGGCAAAGAGAAAACCTATCATGCCTGGGACGGTATCAGCCGGGAACAACTGGAAACAGACCGGACGTATAATCCGAATGGAGCCATCAAAGACGACAACCTGAACAAAGGAAACATTATCGGCTTCTATGACGACCAGACTGACAATTACGAGCAGACGAATTATCAATTGATATTCAACCACTTGTTTTCACCGGAATGGCATCTGAACATCGCTTTGCACTACACCGACGGATTCGGATATTATCAAGAATACAAAAACGGACGTACACTGGAAGAGTACGGATTAAAGCCTTTCTATCTTCCGGAAAATACAGAAGCCCAAACAAAAACCAATCTGGTACGTCAGAAACTGGTGGACAGTGGTTTCGGCGGCGGAGTATTCTCGGTCGATTATAAAGATGAAAAATTAAGCGCTTCTTTAGGAGGAGGATTGAATCATTACAGTAATGACCACTACGGTAAGGTAATATGGGTGAAGAACTACACGGAACCATTGAATCCGGACCACGAATACTATCGTAACAATGGCAGCAAAACAGACGGAAACATCTATGCAAAAGCCAATTACCAAATTACAAAAGGGCTGCATGCCTATGCCGACCTGCAATACCGATACATCAGTTACAAGATAGAAGGAGACAATGACAAATGGGATTGGACGGCCGATCCGGGACACCTGCAATGCCTGAACGTAAACGAAGACTTCAGTTTCTTCAACCCAAAAGCCGGTTTGTTCTGGCAATTCAACCCGAACCACAGCGCCTATGCTTCCTTTGCGGTCGCGCAGAAAGAACCTACCCGCAACAACTATACCGACGGGCTCTTCGACGAGCTTCCCCGTCCGGAGAAAATGCTGGATTACGAACTGGGATATACTTTCCGCAACAGCCGTTTCACAGCCGGTGTAAATCTCTATTATATGGATTATACCGACCAACTGGTGCTGAACGGAAAAGTAAACGACATCGGAGAGGCAATGGCGGAAAACGTAAAAGACAGTTACCGTATGGGTATAGAACTCTCTTTGGGCGCCCGCATCACAGACTGGTTACGCTGGGATCTCAACGGAACATGGAGCAAGAACCGGATCAAGAATTATACCGGCTATATGAGCGACTATAACCAGAACTGGAAAGAACTCTATACACAAACGGCCATCTATGCCGGCGACACTCCGATCTCCTTTTCCCCGTCGTTCATGGGGAACAGCCTGATCAGTTTCAACTACAAAGGCTTTGATGCATCTTTGCAATCACAGTATGTCAGCCGCCAGTATCTCGATAACTTCGGTATAGACGAGAATTCTCTCGATCCCTATTTTGTAAACCATCTCAGTCTGGCGTATAGCTTTAAACTGCCATCCGTGAAACAGATCACCGTAGGTGCCACAATCTATAACCTCTTCAACACCCGATATGAGACGAACGGTTATTCGCAAAATGCCGCCGTCTACGAAGGAGGCGACAAGAATCAGAAAGCGGTCATCTCTTACGACCCTCGTTTCTATCCAATGGCGGGAACCAATGTATTGGCGCACATAACCGTCAGATTCTAAAACCTCCCGGTATGGCAATGAATTATCTTGAAATCATCGGTACCATTATCGGACTGCTCTATCTGTGGTTGGAATACCGGGCAAGCATTTATTTATGGATAGCGGGCATCATTATGCCTGCCATCTATATCTTTGTATATTATAAAGCCGGATTATATGCCGATTTCGGCATCAACATCTACTACCTGCTGGCAGCCGTCTACGGGTGGATAATCTGGAAATACGGCAGCAAGAAACAGGAAAAAGCAGAATTGCCGATCACCCGTATCCCATTGAAATATCTTCCGCCATTAACAGCCGTATTCATAATCGCCCTTTTGGGCATTGTCTGGATACTGATAAACTTTACCGACAGCACTGTTCCCTGGCTCGACTCTTTCACCACAGCATTGAGCATTGTCGGCATGTGGATGCTCGCCCGTAAATATGTAGAACAGTGGTGGGCATGGATACTGGTAGATATCGTTTGCTGCGGACTCTATATCTATAAGGAATTGTATTTCACTTCCGGACTTTACGGACTTTATTCGATTATAGCTATCTTTGGCTACTTGAAATGGAAAAAAATGATGCACGGACAATCATCGCCGACAGAGCCATGTTAAATGTGCATCCGGTATTTCCGCAACCAATCAATGAATATGACAACAGAAGCAGTAATTCTTGGTAATGGCGACTATCCCTCGCATCCTTATCCTCTGAACGTATTGCGGCAAGCTCCCTACGTAGTATGCTGTGACGGTGCAGCCGATGAATACATCCGTCACGGCTTTCTCCCGGATGCAATCATCGGAGACGGTGATTCGCTCTCATCCGAAAACCGGGAAAAGCTTGCGACAATCTTTCATCAGATAAAAGACCAGGAAACGAACGACCAGACCAAAGCCGTCCGCTTTCTGAAAGCACAAGGAAAACGGCAAATAGCCATCATCGGCGGCACAGGCAAACGGGAAGATCATACATTGGGGAATATCAGCCTGCTGATGGATTACATGCAGGAAGGACTGCAAGTACGAATGATAACGGATTACGGCGTATTCATCCCATCTTGTGATACACAAAGATTCGACGCCCACCCCGGACAACAAGTTTCCATTTTCAACTTCGGCGCTACCGGATTACAAGGGGAAGGATTGGCCTATCCGCTAAGCGATTTCAACAATTGGTGGCAAGGAACGTTAAACGAGGCAACAGGAGAGGAATTCTGCATTCATGCCACAGGCAAATACCTCGTATTTATTAATTTCTGAATTCCAAAATAAGAAAGAGCTTCAACAGGGACATATCCGTTTTTTATGAACCGTCCTAAATCCTCCTAAGAACGGTGCTTGGGTGTGCCAAGCACGGTGCATATGAACGGTATGAACGGTCTTGCAGGAACATAGGCATCCTGCTTACGATTATCAACCTTCCGATTGTTTTTTCCCAATGGAACTTCACCCTGTATCGCCCATGAATAAAGGGATTCTTCCAAAAAAGTGAAGAGGATGAAAGGGGTAAAAACAAACGGAATAACAGCAGTTTTACAAAATAAAAAAAGATGTAGCACTTTCTGAGGAAAAATACTACATCTTTGAGAGATAATTCCGGTACCGGATATCAAAGAGAAAGCAGGTATTTCTTAAAATCCGCAAACTCTTTTGTCATCGGCAGACTCTTTTTTTCGCCTTTCATAAATGCCTGCAATTTTGCAGGAATCTCTACTTTATCGCCAATAATACCTTCTACCGTATCGAGGAACTTGGCCGGATGAGCTGTTTCGAGAAATACACCGGTTTCTCCGGGCTGCAATCCCTCTTCAAGTGCCCGATAACCGCAAGCGCCATGCGGATCGAGCAGGTAATGCGTATCTTCGTATGTCTTCTTCACCGTTTCGCGTATCTGTTCGTCGGTATAAGCAGCTCCTGTTATCCCGGCCGAGATAGCAGCATGCGAAGCTCCATAAAGATCGAGCACACGGGCAAAGTTACTCGGATCGCCCACATCCATGGCATTGGCAATCGTAGCAACGGACGGGCGCGGGCTATACTGTCCGGTCTGCAAATACTGATAAAAGATATCGTTCTTATTATTGGCAGCGATAAAACGCTTTACGGGCAATCCCATCTTCTTGCCGAACAGCCCGGCAGTGATATTACCGAAGTTTCCACTGGGAACACAAATAACGGCATTGTCCGCTTTTCCGGCCTTCTTCAACTGGGCATAAGCATAGAAGTAATAAAATGCCTGTGGCAGGAAACGGGCTACATTAATGGAATTGGCACTGGTAAGTTGCAGGTGTTCATTCAAATCTTTGTCCATAAAAGCAGATTTCACAAGCGCCTGGCAATCATCAAAAGTACCCTCTACTTCAAGAGCGGTGATATTCTGTCCCAACGTAGTAAATTGCTTTTCCTGTATTTCGCTCACCTTGCCTTTGGGGTAAAGTACATACACATGAATTCCCTCTACACCGAGAAAACCATTCGCTACGGCACTACCGGTATCGCCGGAAGTGGCCACAAGCACATTTACCTGCCGCTTGCCCTCCTTACGGATAAAGTAACCCAACAGACGTGCCATAAAACGGCCGCCTACATCCTTAAACGCGAGTGTAGGGCCATGAAACAGTTCAAGAGAGTAAATGCAATCTTTCACATGCACCAATGGCACATCAAAATTCAACGTATCGTAAACAATCTGTTTCAAGGTTTCTGCCGGGACATCTTCACCAAAGAAAGCATCAGCCACACGATAAGCAATCTCCTGGAAAGAAAGCGTTTCGATCGTATCATAAAATTCCTGTGGCAACGGTTTGATCGTTTCGGGCATAAAAAGCCCCTTATCGGCAGCAAGGCCCTTCACTACGGCTTCTTCAAGTGTAGCGACAGGTACCTGACGGTTAGTGCTGTAATATTTCATAATTTAAACAATGTGCTCAAATGCCAATACATGAATCAGCAGGGCACTCCTTTTAATTAATTGATTAATCCTCTTATTTACCAACGGATACACCCGTACATTCGGCAAAGTATCGCATCGGCACGTTACTCATTCATAAATGTCTTTATGAATTCATCTTCTTTCATCAGCCCGTAGACGCCATTGCAAGCGGCTACCTCATCATACGTCTGCACCTCGTCCGGTTCGATGCCCGGATACCAGATAAGAAACGGAATCGGTTCATTGGTATGTGTACGAAGTTCACAAGGAGTAGGATGGTCGGGAAGCACGGCAATGGCTACCGGTTCGTCCCAGTCCTTTACCGCCTCATAAATCGGCCCTACGGCACGTTTATCCAGATTCTCTATCGTAAGAAGTTTCAAAGGGATATCTCCTTCGTGTCCGGCCTCATCGCTCGCTTCGATATGCAGATAAACAAAATCATCGGTTTTCAATGCTTCCAATGCGGCAGCCACTTTATTTTCATAATTGGTATCATATAGCCCTGTCGCCCCCTCTACTGCAATCCGGCGCAACCCGGCATAGTAACCGATACCGTTTATCAGATCGACGGCAGAGATAACAGCCCCCTTTTTTACTTGCGGGAAAGTATCAGAAAAGGTTTCCATCTGCGGACGATATCCCGGACTCCAAGGCCAGATGCTATTGGCAGGGTCCTTACCTTCGGCTATACGCTTCAAGTTCAACGGATGATTCTTCAGTAAATCCTGTGATCTTAAAATCAGGTCATTGATAAGAGCAGCCGTCTCTTCCGCCTCCGGAACCAACGGTTTTACCATCAACGGCCGGAAAGGTTTCAATGGGACATCATGGGGAGGAGTGCAATCCAATTGCTTGTTTCCTCCTTTGATAACCAGCAGATGCCGGTATTGAACACCGGTGTGGAAACGTACCCGGTCAGAGCCCAAATGCTCCTGCAAATATTGAATCAGGACATCAGCCTCTTCAGTTGAAATATGCCCGGCAGAATGATTCTTTATATGATCTCCCTCCATACAAATAATATTGCAACGCATCGCCATCTCTCCCGGTTGCAAGTCTACCCCGATGCTTGCCGCTTCGAGCGGGCCACGCCCTTCGTACACTTTCGGAAGATCGTATCCGAGTACTGACATGTTTGCCACCTCACTACCGGGATGAAAACCGACGGCAACTGTCTTCAGCCTGCCATTACGCCCCATGCGGGCCAATTTATCCATATAAGGCGTTTTCGCATATTGCAGGAGCGTCTTGTCCCCCAATGATTTTACCGGCCAATCGGCCATTCCATCACCTAATATAATAATATGCTTCATAATAGTTGAAAGTTGAGAGTTGAAAGTTGAAAGTTCTATTCAGTTGAAAGCTTTATTTAGTTGAGAGTTGAAAGTTGAGAGTTATAAGCTAAAACCAGAAAGAGCAAGTATAGCCACCACTGCGCAGCAACTTTCAACTTTCAACTCTCAACTTTCAACTAAATCAAACGTTTGCTATACTCATTATGTCCGCAAAGACCCCGGCAGCAGTTACACCCGCTCCGGCACCGTATCCCTGAATCATCATCGGATATTCTTTGTAACGTTCTGTTGTCAAAAGGATAATATTATTACTTCCCTCCAAACCGTAGAACGGATGATTGGCCCCTACCTCCTGCAGGCCGACAGAGGCTTTCCCGTTTTCCAGTTTGGCAACAAAACGCCAATGCTTATTCTCCTTTTCCAATATCTGCCGACGGGCTTCGAAGTCCGCATCCAGACTCGGTACGCGTTTCCAAAAATCATCCAGTGAACCCTCAAAGAAATCATTCGGCACAAAAAGATTCTTTTCCACATCTTCCTGCTCCAAAGTATATCCCGCTTCACGTGCCAGAATAACAAGTTTACGGATTACATCTTTCCCGCTCAGGTCGATACGCGGATCAGGCTCGGAATACCGTTCCTCCTGCGCCATCTTTATCGTGCGGCTAAACGGAATATCGGCACTGATTTTGTTGAAGATATAATTCAATGTACCGCTTAAGACAGCCTCTATTTTCAGAATCTTATCACCACTATGAATCAAATCATTTATGGTATTGATAATAGGAAGTCCCGCTCCCACATTCGTTTCAAACAAGTATTTTACACCCCGTTGACGGGCTATCTGCTTCAGTTCACGATAATTTTCATACTTGGAAGAGGCGGCTATCTTATTGGCAGCCACCACGGACACATTGTGCAGCAACAGATCTTTATAAAGAGAAGCCACCCCCTCGCTCGCCGTACAATCCACAAAAACGGAATTAAAGATATTCATGCCGATAATCTCGTCACGCAATGATTCGAGAGTACTCTCTGTTCCTTTTTCTTCCAGTTCCTGACGGTAGTTTGCCAAGTCGAAACCGTCACGGCTGAACATGGCTTTCGTAGCATCGGCAATACCCACCACATGAAGTTTCAATCCGTTTTCCACTTTCAGTTTCTCTTGCTGACAACGAATCTGTTCGATCAGGCTACCTCCTACCGTACCGATACCGCAAATAAAAAGATTCAATACTTGATACTCCGACAGGAAGAAGGAATCGTGAATAACGTTCAACGACTTGCGCAGTGATTTGGAATCGACAACAAACGAAATATTCGTTTCCGATGCTCCCTGTGCACAAGCTATTACATTTATACCGTTACGCCCTAACGTACCGAACAGTTTACCGGCTATTCCCGGGGTATGCTTCATATTCTCACCGACAATGGCTACGGTAGCCAAGTTCTTCTCCGCTTGAATAGGAGAAATCTCACCCATCTCTATCTCTTTCACAAACTCCTCGTTCAGCACCTCGCAAGCCAAGTCGGCGTCGGCATTACGCACACCGATAGAAGTACTGTTTTCCGAAGAGGCCTGCGACACAAGAAATACACTGATACCATTCTTTGCCAAAGCTTTGAAGATGCGGTAGTTCACACCGATCACCCCCACCATTCCAAGCCCCTGAACGGTAATCAGGCTGGTGTCATTGATGGAAGAGATACCTTTAATGGCTTTCGTACGCGGATCGGACACTTCTTGCTTGATCACCGTTCCCGTACCTTCCGGATTGAAAGTATTCTTTATTAATATAGGTATATTCTTGTGGCAAACCGGATAGATGGTAGGCGGATAAACTACTTTGGCGCCGAAATTACAGAGTTCGGTTGCCTCCACATAACTCAGTTCGTTGATGGTATAAGCAGTAGAAATAACCCGTGGATCGGCAGTCATAAAGCCATCCACATCAGTCCATATCTCCAGGCTGGCAGCATCGAGGGCTGCAGCAATCACAGCCGCCGTATAATCCGAGCCGCCACGACCAAGATTCGTAACGTCTCCTGTCAGCTTATCCGATGAAATGAATCCCGGCACCAACGATACTTTCGGAATCTCCCGGAATGCCTCTTTCACCAACCGGTGGGTCAGTTCCGTGTCGAGAGTATGTTTGGAATGTTTCCGTTCCGTCTTTATAAAAGTACGCGAATCAAACCATTGGGCTCCTTCAATCAACTCAGCCACAATAATGGAAGACAGCCGTTCACCATAGCTCACAATGGTATCCGATGTTTTCGGGGAAAGGTCTTTAATCAGATAAATTCCCTGGAAGATGTCTTTCAACTCATTAAGCAGTTCCCCTACCCGACGCTGCAAAGAAGCTTGTCTTTCACCCGCCGGGATCACCTCTTTGATCATCTCTACATGACGATAAACAATCTCACGGAATTCTCCCTCATAAGCCGCATCGCCTATGGCAGCCATCTTCGAGGTGTTAATCAACTTATCGGTAATGCCGCCTAATGCGGAAACTACTACAATAACCGGTTCACCGGCCGACTCTACTATTCTCTTTACGCTTAAAATGCTGTTCACGGAACCTACGGATGTTCCGCCGAATTTCATTACTTTCATGCAGATACTTTATATTTAGCAATGCTCCCTTTCACGGAAAGCAATGGTTTATTTACAACTAAAATAATTAAAATTGAATTTGCTTACTTCCTGCAAGCGTGATTCACGTAGAAACACAAATACTATCCCTCAACCCCTAAGGGTCATGGTGCACATGGATGTGACTGTATGCGGATAGTACTTCATCATAGTCATTGTTTCTCGTTACTGTTTGATAAGATGTCGCAAAAGTAACAATAAAAACGTTCAATCTATCACTTTTTACGATTATTTTCTAATAAAAAGATTTTCAGTTATCCGAACCCGTCGAGAGTCAGCCATCAGTTTTCTGACATTTTGTTAGAATATATAAGATATATAATTATCTTTGCAGTAAATAATCGCACAAGAAACGCTTATGACCCCTTCAAATACTTCCGTATTGCTAATTTACACCGGTGGTACGATTGGAATGATAGAAAATACAGAAACCGGAGCGCTTGAAAACTTCAACTTCGAGCAGTTACAAAAACATGTCCCCGAATTACGGAAATCTAACTGCACGATCGACTCTTATCAGTTTGATCCTCCCATGGACTCATCAGACATGGAACCGGAGGCATGGCGCAAACTGGTAAAGATCATTTGTGATAATTACGACAGGTTCAACGGCTTTGTTATCCTTCACGGTACGGACACAATGGCATATACCGCCTCGGCACTGAGCTTTATGCTTGAAGGACTGGACAAACCGGTCATCCTCACCGGCTCGCAACTCCCCATCGGTGTGCTGCGCACAGACGGCAAAGAAAACCTGATGACAAGCATTGAGATAGCATCCGCCCAGGATGCCGACGGAAAACCGCTCGTACCCGAAGTATGCATCTTTTTCGAAAACCATCTGATGCGTGGCAATCGAACCACCAAAATGAATGCAGAAAACTTCAACGCTTTTCGCTCTTTCAACTATCCTGTGCTGGCGGAAGCAGGCATACACATCAAATATAACCATTCGCTGATTCATCACACCCGTGAAAAACAGGAATTAAAACCTCACTACCTGTTGGATACCAATATAGCCGTATTGAAACTCTTTCCCGGTATACACGAAAATGTAGTGGCAGCTACACTCTCCATAGACGGATTGCGTGCGGTGGTGCTGGAAACCTACGGTTCGGGCAATGCCCCCCGTAAACAATGGTTTCTTCGCCTGCTGCGCGAAGCAAGCGCACGGGGCATCGTGATCGTCAATGTCACCCAATGTAGCGCCGGAACAGTGGAAATGGAACGGTACGAAACCGGCTATCACTTATTACAATCCGGCATTGTCAGCGGATATGACAGTACGACGGAATCAGCAGTCACCAAATTAATGTTCCTGTTGGGACACGGCTACACCCCTGAAGAAATCCGCGAAAGGATGAGTCGTCCGATAGCCGGAGAAATCACTTTATAATCCGATAAGATTGTACAGATCGGCACAGATTATGCTTTTTAAGAAAATAATCTGTGCCGATCTGTATAATCTGTGCTGTAATATCCTTATTTTTGCCCATCTTATAAAAGAAGGACAAAGAGAATGGCAAAAGAGAAGACCGTATATGTGTGCAGTAACTGCGGACAAGAATCCCCAAAATGGGTAGGAAAGTGTCCGTCGTGTGGCGAATGGAATACGTATGTAGAAGAAATAATACGTAAAGAACCTGCCAACCGGAGACCGGTATCAGGCATTGAAACGGCTAAAGCCAAACCGGTCACTTTAAGTGAAATAGAAGCGGATGACGAGCCGCGCATCGACATGCACGACGAAGAGTTGAACCGGGTGTTAGGCGGTGGGCTTGTGCCGGGTTCTTTGGTCCTGATAGGCGGCGAACCGGGCATCGGAAAATCGACCCTTGTACTCCAAACCGTACTACGTATGCCCGAAAGACGAGTTCTGTATATTTCCGGTGAAGAAAGTGCCCGGCAATTAAAGTTACGCGCCGACCGCCTGACAAGTGCATCCAGCGATTGCCTTATCGTTTGCGAAACTTCTCTGGAACAGATTTATGTTCATATCAAAAATACCCGTCCCGATTTAGTCATCATCGATTCCGTACAAACCATTTCTACGGAAAACATCGAATCGTCTCCCGGTAGCATCGCCCAAGTGCGTGAGTGCTCGGCCTCCATCCTCCGCTTCGCCAAAGAGACACATACCCCGGTATTACTGATCGGACATATAAACAAAGAAGGCAGTATCGCCGGTCCTAAAGTACTGGAACACATCGTAGACACCGTGCTCCAGTTTGAAGGTGACCAGCATTACATGTACCGCATCCTGCGAAGCATCAAGAACCGTTTTGGAAGTACTGCCGAATTGGGTATTTACGAAATGCGCCAAGACGGACTCCGACAGGTCAGTAACCCGTCGGAACTATTGCTTTCACAAGATCACGAAGGCATGAGTGGCGTAGCCATTGCATCTGCCATCGAAGGGGTACGTCCGTTTCTCATCGAAACCCAGGCACTGGTAAGTTCTGCCGTATACGGCAATCCGCAACGCTCGGCCACAGGTTTCGATATCCGACGGATGAACATGTTGCTGGCAGTACTCGAAAAGCGGGTAGGGTTCAAATTAGCACAGAAAGATGTATTTCTCAATATAGCCGGAGGGTTGAAAGTCAATGATCCGGCCATCGACCTCGCCGTAATTAGCTCCATCCTCTCATCTAATATGGATGCCGCTATCGAGCCGGAAGTTTGCATGGCAGGAGAAATCGGCTTATCCGGAGAAATACGCCCGGTGAACAGAATCGAACAACGCATCGGGGAAGCCGAAAAGTTGGGCTTCAAACGTTTCCTATTGCCCAAATATAATTTGCAGGGAATCGAAACAAAGAAATTAAAAATAGAGTTAGTGCCGGTACGAAAGGTGGAAGAAGCGTTCCGCGCACTATTCGGATAATCATATTATGACAGAAGAGTATCAACTGAGAGTATTGCCGGAAATTGCCGCCAGCGAGCAACGATTGAAAGAATACTTATCAAAGGAAAAAGGTCTTACCTTACAGAGCATTACCGCAACGCGTATTCTGAAACGAAGTATTGATGCGCGGCAGCGTACTGTCTTCATTAATCTGAAAGTACGGGTGTACATCAATGAAATACCGACAGACAACGGGTATGAAGAGACCATATATAATAATGTGGAAGGTAAACCGCAAGTGATTGTAGTAGGTGCGGGTCCCGGAGGATTATTTGCCGCCTTGAAATTGATAGAATTAGGGTTTCGCCCTGTCATCGTAGAACGTGGTAAAAATGTACGTGAACGCAAAAAAGACCTTGCACAGATCAGCAGGGAACATACCGTCGACCCGGAATCGAATTACAGCTTCGGCGAAGGCGGTGCAGGCGCTTATTCAGACGGTAAACTCTATACCAGAAGTAAAAAACGCGGCAATGTAGATAAAATCTTAAATGTATTCTGCCAGCATGGAGCATCTGAGGCCATTCTTGCCGATGCCCACCCGCATATCGGTACGGATAAATTGCCACGGGTAATCGAGAACATGCGGAATACCATTATCGATTGTGGTGGAGAAGTTCATTTTCGTACCCGGATGGATGCCCTGATTATCGAAAATGAAGAAGTCAAAGGAATCGAAACCAATACGGGACGGACATTCCTTGGCCCCGTGATACTGGCAACAGGACATTCGGCACGGGATGTATATCGCTGGTTAGCAGCAAACAACGTAACGATCGAAGCAAAAGGAATTGCCGTTGGCGTTCGTCTGGAACATCCGGCCGAATGGATAGACCAGATACAATACCATTCCAAAAACGGTCGGGGAAAATACCTGCCGGCTGCCGAATATAGTTTTGTCACTCAAGTAGAGGGCCGTGGCGTATACAGTTTCTGCATGTGCCCCGGAGGATTCATCGTTCCTGCTGCCAGTGGACCGGAACAAGTGGTAGTCAACGGAATGTCTCCCTCCAATCGCGGATCACGATGGAGCAACTCGGGGATGGTAGTAGAAATACAACCGGAGGACTTACTTTGCGGACAATGGGGAATGAACAACGGACAACAGGCAACATCCTCCAATGACTCCCGCTTTTCCTCTTCCAATTCCCGGCTTTTGCAAGTTATGCATTTCCAAGAAGAACTGGAACGGCAATGCTGGTTGCAAGGCGGCATGAAACAGACAGCACCGGCGCAACGTATGGCGGACTTTACACGAAAAAAACTCAGTTATGACTTGCCGGAGTCTTCTTATAGTCCGGGATTGGTGTCTTCTCCCCTACACTTCTGGATGCCGGAATTTATCAGCAAACGTCTGTCACAGGCATTTTTACAATTCGGGCGAATGAGCCACGGCTTTTTGACCAATGAGGCGGTTATGATCGGGGTAGAAACCCGGACTTCTTCTCCCGTTCGTATTGTCCGCGACAAGGAGACCCTTCAACATATTACCATACGCGGGCTGTTTCCTTGCGGTGAAGGAGCCGGCTATGCCGGTGGTATCGTTTCGGCAGGGGTGGATGGAGAACGATGTGCCGAAGCAGTAGCAAACTATTTAAATCGATAGCAGATCATGAACCAAAAACCAGAAATTGCCATTATCGAACCGAACACCCTTACTGCTCTCGGTTTGAAAAGCATATTAGAGAAGATCATCCCGATGGCAGTCATTCGTACATTTCACAACTTCGGCGAATTAGTGGATGACACACCCGATATGTACGCCCACTATTTTATAGCTGCTCAGATATATGTAGAGCATAATACTTTCTTCCTGCCCAGAAAGAAAAAGACAATCGTTCTGGCAGGAGAAAGCCAACCGTTCCAGTTATCTGCCGTACGGACACTGAACATTTACCAACCGGAAGAATCATTGGTCAAAGATATTCTGAAACTCCACCAACATGCCCATCACGACGGATATCCGGTGGAAGTCGCACCTCCGGTGCCAACCGTCGAACACGAATTATCCGCACGAGAAATTGAAGTACTTGTCTTGATCACCAAAGGACTCATCAACAAGGAAATAGCCGATAAGTTAAATATCAGCCTGACTACCGTTATCACCCACCGGAAAAACATTACGGAAAAATTAGGTATAAAATCAGTTTCCGGGCTTACCATTTATGCCGTAATGAACGGATACATAGAGGCCGACCGAATTTAAAAACAGACAAAAACCCTTCCACCATATGTTTTTGAAAAGTGATCATAAAAAGGAGAAGCTACCAGATTTACAGTACTCTTCTTATCCAATCCCAATAATTTTCTTTCGTAAGGTAAAAGCCAATACCCAATTCGTGCGCTGAGTATACCTATACCTGCACCGGCCAAAATATCATTGCACCAATGCCGTTCGTTATAGAGCCGTAAAAAAGCAACTCCACAAGCTATAGTATATGCACCTATACCATAAAGCCGAGAAGTATCTTTATATTCCATTCTCACTAACTCGGCTCCCATAAAAACCGTAGCCGTATGTCCTGACGGAAAAGAGTTAAAAGCTGTTCCATCCGGACGTTGTTCATCAACTATCCACTTCACCCCGTTGACCATAATTCCCATAGCAGCATAAGAAGTAGCGGTAATCAGAACACGGTCCACATAACTGTGCCGGGCTTTTGCTCCTAATAAACTCAAGCCGAAATTAGCAATTACCGGTACGTATTGTATATAATCATCTGCATGAAAATAACGTCCGTCACGCCATTCCGCCAATCCATCACGTACTTCTCTATTTAAAGACCTAAACCAGGGAGTGGAAACGCCCACTGCGCCGACAGCGATAAGAGATGCAGGAAGTATTAATTGGGTAGTACGGAAACCATGACTCCGTTTCATGATTTCAAGAGAATCTGCAGAAGCATTTTGTGCCCGGAAATGGAACGGACACAGCAATAATATAAGAAGAAAAAATAATCTGATTTTCATCTTTCATTGTTGTAAATAAGTTGAATACTGAATGTTATCTTAACTGTGCATTTCTGTATCAGAGACGCAACAGGTACACATCCAATTCCAACTTTCACAACAATCCGGAAAGAAAGCAAAAACAAGATCTGCCCCATTGCATTCCTCCGGTCATATAAAAATATTTTGGTCGTTTTTTCTATAAGAGAAATGCAAATGAGTTATTTCTAACTGCGATATGTCACTTAATCTGATTTATACCATAGGCTATATTATTTAAAGGGTGATTAATAAAAAAAGTGTGTTCCCGACAATATCCAGACTATAGTTAGGTACGACCAAGAACCTATGACCGACTGAATATATCGATGGAACACACCCTGTTTCAGGGCGCATTCACAAAGCATATTCTTTCGGTCAGTTAAAATTGGTCGTTTTACTATAGAAAGAATGACAATGTAAACACTCTGTATCTTGTTTTCTTAATTCAAATAAAGCCGCTACTTTTATTTCATGTCTATTTGAAAGACAAAAATAAGAATATCTTTCTTCATAGACAAACTTTATTTTGCATTATCTTATAAACCGGACACAAGAATAAATTCGCCCTAACTCTGGTTATAAATAAACAAACAGAAGTTATATCTCTATATTTAATAAGGAATAAACACAGAATATGTTTAGAATCCGGCTGCATTTTACCATAATCCTAATAAATGAGGATTGTGTAACCGAGAAGTTTGCCGTTCCTTTGCAAGCAAAATAATAATATGATGAAAAGAAACTGCATTCTCATGGCCTTAACCTTTTTAACAACGGGTAATATTTGGGGCGAAGAGATTCCTAAAGACACGATCAAGGTAGTAGACGTAGAAGAAATTCTCATTATTGCTTCACCGAAAGAAAATCGTAAATTACGCGAACTCCCGACAGCCAGCACTCTCTTGTCACAACAGGACATGCAGGCAAACCAAGTGACTAACTTAAAAGGACTGAGTACATTAGTCCCCAATATATTCATTCCTGATTACGGTTCCAAACTGACATCGGCTATTTACATCCGTGGTATCGGTTCGCGCATCAATACACCATCGGTAGGATTATATGTCGATAATGTTCCCTATATAGACAAGTCCGCTTTTGACTTCAATTATTCCGATATCGAACGTATCGACGTGCTTCGCGGACCACAAGGTACCTTATATGGACGTAATACAATGGGAGGCCTCATCAAAGTACATACAAAATCACCTTTCAGCTATCAGGGCACCGATTTACGTTTAAGCGCAGGAACGTACGGAAATTACAATGCATCGGTTACCCATTATCATCGGATGTCGGAACAATTCGCTTTTTCTGCCGGAGGTTTCTATGAACATGCAGACGGATTTTTCAAGAATGCAGCCAAAAACAATCAAAAGACCGACCGTATCAATGCCGGCGGCGGGCGTATCCGTGCCATCTATCTGCCAACAGAGAATCTAAAACTCGATTTTAACGTGAACTATGAGTACAGTGATCAAGGTGGATATCCCTATTTCTATACCGGAAAAGTCAATGAAGAAGAAAAAAAGAACGATCCACGGCAAGATAAAATAGGTCTGATCTCCTATAATGATGAAAGCAGTTATTATCGCAGTCTGCTGAATGCCAGCGCTAATATCGAATATCAAACACAACATTTCACGCTGAGTGCCGTAACCGGTTATCAACATTTAAAAGATCGTATGCTACTCGATCAGGATTTCACGGAGAAAGATATATTTACTCTTAATCAACAGCAGAGACTGAATACCTTATCTGAAGAGATCGTAATGAAGTCGAAGCCCGGAGGAAATTGGCAGTGGGCCAACGGCATATTCGGATTCTACCAATGGCTGAACACGGATGGTCCGGTTGAATTCAAAAAAGATGGAGTAACAGAAGTCATTGAAAATAATGCCAACAACAATTTCCCAAATTCTCCTGCCGCGCCAACCATGAAGCTGACTATCAACAACCCGACATTGAATGTGAGCGGCAATTTCGACACCCCGACATTCAGTGCTGCCATCTATCATCAATCAACTTACAATAATTTCCTGATAGACGGATTATCCATAACGGCAGGGCTACGTCTCGATTATGAAAAAATGTCGATGAACTACAATTCGGCCTCCACTCCGATGGACTTCAATTTTAAATTTTACATGCAGATGCCCCCCCCAAGACCGACTATCGATCTTGAAAGTAAAAACATGATAGCTCCGGCCGGCATCAACGGCAAATTATCAAATGATTATCTGCAATTACTCCCCAAATTTGCTATTCAGTACGAATGGAAAAAGGGGAACAATGTATATGCCACCGTTTCACGCGGTTATCGTTCGGGAGGATATAATGTCCAGATGTTTTCTGATCTGATACAGTCGGAATTGAAAAATTCGATGAAGGCTGCCATGATAGCAAATAAAGATTTTGCATCCATAGCGAATATGATTGAAATGATGATGCCGGAAGAAGACATTGACATAAAAGCCTCTACCACTTACAAACCCGAATATTCATGGAACTACGAGATCGGTTCACATCTCACTTTGTGGGAAGGCCGTTTATGGGCCGACCTTGCTGCATATTACATGGATACCAAAGACCAACAGATTTCCCAGTTTGCCGAGAGTGGCTTAGGACGTATCACCGTCAATGCCGGAAAGAGCCGCAGCTATGGAGCGGAGGCTGCCTTACGCGCCAGCATCACCGATGCATTCAGTATGAATGCATCCTATGGATACACCTATGCCACATTTACCGATTATGTTGTGAAACAAAAAGATAAAGACGGAAACTTACAGGATAAAGAAAATTATAACGGCAACTATGTTCCTTTCGTCCCCAAACATACACTCAATGTAGGAGCACAATATATTTTCCGAATCGCCCCCCGTCACTGGTTCGACCGCATCCAAGTAAATGCTAACTTCAATGCCGCCGGACGCATCTATTGGACAGAAGCGAATAATGTCAGCCAGGCATTTTACGGTACACTGAACGGGCGTGTCAGCTTAGAAAAAGGGAATGGTGCTATTGCCTTCTGGATACGCAACGCGCTGGATAAAGAATATCAGGCATTCTATTTCGAAACAATGGGCAACGGATTTATGCAGAAAGGACGGCCCATGCAATTAGGAGTGGACGTACGCTGTCGATTTTAAGCAAAAATGCAACTATAACAAGCTGATAATCAAAGCATAAAAGAGTATATACTTTTGTCATACAAGAGTATATACTCTTACTATATAAAAGTATACATTCTTACCAGACAAAGGTTTATAGTTTAACTTTACAGTTTCTTTCAACTGCACGACTAAGACACAAGGTATCCATTAACAAGCCAATCATTCATTGATCGCCCCGCAATGAGGACAGATACCTTTATCGTGCAACTTTTCTCCACAATACCCGCAACGATACTTATAACCGCTTCCTTTACGAAGTTTCTTTAAAAATAAAACAACAAAACAAAGCAGAAAGAGATAGCCTATATAAAATTGTGTAGTAAGGATGAAAAAGAAGTAACAGAAAATACAGCAGGAAGTCAATCCGAGCAGATAGAAAACAGCCGCCGCCGGCGTAAGTTGCCGGAACAGATCATCGAGTACTGCCAGAAAAACAATAAGAAACACCCAGATACTCAACAAAAATACCGACAAGACAAACGGTACCTTGAAAGGTGAAAGCGTAGGATTAAAATAAAAATGCTGCCAGGTATCCGGAAAAAACACCTGCATCGATTCATAGATAGTGGCACTAAAAGCCATCAACAGACAAAGGAACAACGGATAAACACTATCGATGTCATTAAAATAGACCATCTGCAACTGCTTACGACGGAAAGCCCGAAACAGATAAGCACCCATAAACAGGGCAAAGACAATGACAAAATACGAAGCATGCGTATCGCTGAATAAATAAATAAACTGCGAAATGCTATCCGTAGGAACAAACGAATGAATCAGATCCTTTTCACGTATCCAACCTTGTGCCTCCTGTGAATGGGCTAGTTTCACCCAAACACTGTCTACGCTATCTGCCGGATGAATAGCAAACTCAGCCACAACTACCCGATCCCCACGGTAAAGACTGATAAAAGAATCTTTAACCGGAAGCCGCTCTAAAACAACAGAATCCGCTTGTACTTCAAAATTTGTATTATAAGTATAATGCCGCTCGGCAAGATAGGTTAACGAATCCTTCACCTGATCGCTCATCCCTTCTTTCTGAAGATCCGGCCGGGGATAGTGACAAGCAGTAAACAGCAGAAGACAAACCACAGAATAGCACAAAACACCCCAGAGCCGTTTCATATCCGGCTCCATCACGCATCGCATCACTCTATGGTAAAACGTTCTCATTGTGCGGCACTCACTTTCATCTGGCAATTTTTACAATCAAATGACAAACGGAACTTCTTTCCATCCGTCCCTACCAAATAATAAGGTTCCTTATAAGGTGAACGCTCGCGCTGGTGAATAGGACACCACCCCATACTGTAGCGCAGACAGTGCTTACAAAACATCAGTACGGCAGCTTCCACCGGTTGCTTTTCGTAAGCCGGTTCCACCTCTTTCACTCCATGATCCTGATAAAAAGAGGCGGCACGGGTATTCATTACATTACCTAAATAAGAAAGTGTTTGCTGCGGAAAAGTATGAGTAGTAGGTTTCCATACAGCCAATTCACGACGATAATTCACTTTACGGGCTATGATCAGCTGTTCAACGAGTTGCCGCCGTAATTCAGAAAGTACGGAAGCCGGAATAAACCAATTCTCCGAGAAGTCAATATCGATCCGTTCCGCTTCAAAAGGAGTGTTTCCCAACTTCGCAAGTTGATTTTTGAGATTATCCGCTTGCGGAGTGCGGGCCGGTTCCCGGTCTCGGGGTAAAGTTAGTGTCACACTGTTGTCATCTTCATCCGTCATAGTAAGTGAAAAGCCGAAATTATTCTCCGCCAACAAGATACATACTGCTATTTTTCTTTCGGATGACTTACGGGCAAGAATTCGTTCAAACTCCTGGTCGAAATTCCGATACAGCATCGTGCGGGGTTTGATACGAGGCATTTCCTGCGGATAAAGTTTATTTCCATCCACACGGTTGATTCGGAATCCCTGCAAACGTCCTTGTTCGTCAAGATAGCAAACACCGTCACCGTTACTAAACGACTTCACACCAGCCACCGTCAAGTAGTTTCCCCGGCTCTCTTTCATCGTCCCCATCTCTTCTCCCAACGATTTCGGAGTGTCAAAAGAGAAAATATCTTTGCTCCTTCCGTGCAGAAAATAATGGGTAAAGCCACGACTGAAACTCTTATCCAACTGCGGTTTAAAATCAAAACGACATTTTCCGGAAGAAGCACGGGTATACTCTTTACGCCGCGCAAAAATAGCATCGAGCTTCTGTCGGTAGGCAGCCGTAACATTCTTGACGTAAGAAACATCTTTCAACCGTCCCTCGATCTTCAAAGAGGAAGCCCCCGCATCCAATAACGCTTCCAACTCCTCACTCTGATTAAGGTCCTTCAGTGAGAGCAGATGTTTGTCTTTCGCTATCATTTTCCCTTCCGCATCTACCAGACTGAACGGCAGGCGACAGAACTGCGCGCATTCTCCACGATTGGCGCTGCGCCCGAAACAGGCCTGACTGACATAACATTGCCCGCTATAACTGACACACAAAGCTCCATGCACAAAAACTTCAAGCGGAATATCGGGACATGCCTCATGTATTTTGCCAATCTCCCGCAACGACAGTTCACGCGCCAATACCACTTGCCGAAAACCCGCATCACGGAGAAATCTCACTTTATCTACAGTCCGGTTATCCATTTGCGTACTTGCATGAAGCGGTATAGGAGGTAATTCCAGTTTCGCAATGGCCATATCCTGCACAATCAATGCATCCACCCCTATTCGATACAATTCCCGGATCATCTCCTCCGTCTCTTTCAGCTCCTCTTCTTTCAGGATGGTATTGACAGTGACATAAATGCGTACATTGTATAAATGTGCATATTCCACCAGAGCCGCAATATCCTCCAACGAATTAACGGCGGCAGCACGGGCTCCAAACTTCGGAGCACCGATGTATACCGCATCTGCCCCATGATTGATCGCTTCGATACCACACTCCAAATTCCTGGCCGGAGCCAGAAGTTCTATTTTACGCTGCTTTATCATTTAATGTCGTCGATATTGTAAGGAGTTTCCTGATAAACAAAATAATTCAGCCAATTGGAAAACAACAGGTTGGCATGACCCCGCCAACGAACAAGCGGCCCTTTTTCCGGATCATTATCAACATAATAATTACGCGGCATTTCAATCGGAAGACCTTTTGCCAAATCCCGTCGATACTCCGTATCGAGCGTTAAGGGAGAGTATTCCGAATGACCGGTAACAAAAAATTCACGCCCGCCACGAGCCATCACCATATAGACCCCCGACTCCTCCGATTCAGAAAGCAACGTTAATTCCGGAACTTTCAGAATATCTTCTTTCCGCACCTCCGTATGGCGGCTATGGGGTACATAAAACACATCATCAAACCCTCTGAAAATAGAATGAAGCGGATCGAGCGTGCGATGCTCGAAAATTCCGAACATCTTTTTATCCAACGCATATTTAGGCACTCCATAATGATGATACAATCCGGCTTGAGCAGCCCAACAGATATATAGCGTCGAAGTGACATGCGTACGCGCCCAATCGAATATCTCCATGATTTCACTCCAATAACTTACTTCTTCAAAATCCATCTGTTCCACAGGAGCACCGGTGATAATCATACCGTCGTATTTCTCACCGCGCATCTTATCGAAATCAGTATAAAAAGCCTTCATATGCTCGACCGGCGTATTTTTGGAAGTGTGGCTTTTTATCTTCATGAATGAAATCTCTACCTGAAGAGGAGTGTTAGACAACAACCGGACCAAATCCGTCTCCGTAGTAATCTTCAACGGCATCAAATTCAGAATCACAATCCTCAACGGACGGATATCCTGTTGGGTAGCACGCGAGTTATCGATCACAAAGATATTTTCCTCTTTCAGCAGTTCTATCGCAGGTAATCTATCAGGTAAATTTAATGGCATGGGGATATTTACTATTTAACGATTTACAAATTATGATTTGCCATCCGGCAAATTCTTTGCAAAAATAACGATTTCGCCACAGAGTAGCACAGGGTTTCACAGAGTTTTATCTCTTTTGAACATATTTCCCCGTGAATTTCAAGATTATGTGTATGATCAGCCTATTCAAAGTAGAAAGTCAATACAATCATACGAGACTTCACCTTGTCCAAAGATTCGGTAAATTTCATCAACGACTTATCGGTAAGATCGTTACGGTTTTTGTCTAACAGATTCGCTAACCCAAAACAAAACTTCAGTTCCGGTATCAGCTTAAAGAAAGGAAGATAAAAGTCACAACCCAACCCCACTTCTATGTAGCAGTCGAAAGGTTTGACCAAGAGTGGACGAGATTTTTTCACACTTAAATCATAAGTAGGGCTTAAACCGACCATTGCATAAGGACGATAATTATTGAATCGCTCCGCACTGAATTTCAAATCGACAGGAAAAGACAGATAGGCGGATTTCACATTCTGCGATTCGGTTTCTCCACTCGTCTGCTCACGAAAAATAACTTTTTTGTCTCCAAAGTGAAGCGTAGGCACCAAGCGGAGAGACATATACTTGTTTAAGTACAATTCTCCCAACACGCCTACCGAAAAACCCGGAGAATACTCGGGCACATCGGCAAACCAGACTTGACCGTCCTCCGTGACATACCCATTATTGACAAACTTGAGATCCTGCATGTGAATACCAGCCAAAAAGCCATAGTGCCAGATCCGCTGATCGATATACGGGCGGTTCTGCACCTTACGCGTCTGGCCGGAAGCACCGGCAACCAGCAGCGAAACAATGAGAAGTAACACAAAGCGTTTCACATCAATAAAAACGATTTTATAGTTAAATTATTGTTTCTCTTATTTAGAAGGGATACAAATTAAAGGAATTTAATCAAGAATAAGTGCAACTAATGAATAAAACATGTATTTTTGTCCAAGAAATTAGTACTAATAATTTAAATATTAAAGAAAATGGCTTACGTAATTAGTGACGATTGTATTGCTTGCGGAACTTGTATCGACGAGTGTCCGGTAGAAGCTATCTCTGAAGGTGATATCTATTCTATCAACCCGGATGTATGTACTGACTGCGGTACTTGCGCAGATGTTTGTCCTTCTGAAGCAATTCACCCGGCTGAATAATACAATCAAGAAAGAAAAATCCAAAAAGGCTGCTTCCATCGATGAGGCAGCCTTTTTTCATTTGTAACCTTTATTACCCTTAAAAAAGAATACTCCGGCTAAGTGTTTTTTCCCCTGTCACTGTTTTACTAACAAAGACCTTTTATTTACTTAATAAAACATACTTTATGAGAAACTTATTTTTATCTCTTTTTTTGATTTCGTCTGTTGTCTGTTCCGCTCAGGACACGGATATCAATAATTTCAAACCGGATAACCAGAAAGTCAAATTCACAGAAACAAATCTCCCGATCGTTTTCATCGATACCCAACACCAAGTGATCGAACGTGAAAACCGCATCACCGCCAAAATGAAAATTATCGATAATGGAGAAGGGCAATTGAACCATATGGATACCCTCTTGTATCCGAATCAAACAGTAGACTATAGCGGCTATATCGACTTGAAATACCGGGGCAACTCTTCTTTTACCAATTCCGACAAAAAACCATATGCCATTCGTGCACTGGACAAACCTCTGGAAGAAGGAGGTAAGAAACAAAAAGTATCCCTATTGGGAATGGGCAAAGACAACGATTGGGCATTGCTGGCTCCTTATGCGGACAAAAGTATGATCAGAGACGTATTTGCGTTTACTCTGGCCAGACCCTTCTTCGAATACGTACCCACAGGAAAATATTGTGAAATGATCATGGACGGCACCTATTACGGTGTCTTTATCCTTTCCGAAAGAGTTAGAAAAGGCAAGAACCGCCTGGACTTACCGGATCCGGGAGACAGTGGCGATGCATTGACAGGAGGTTACCATCTGGAAGTGGACAGAGACGATGAACCGGTTTATTACTCCAAACACTCACCCGTAGATTCAAAAGGTAACCCCATCCGTAATAAAAAAATATCTTTCCAATATAAGAACATGGACCAGGATGAATTTTCCAAAACCCAACTGGATTATATACACGGATACATCGATGCATTCGAAGATAACTTAGCCTCCGCAGATTACAAGAACCCGGAAACAGGATACAGAAAGTACATCGACGTCACCTCTTTCATCGACTATATGCTCTCAACAGAATTCTGCCATAATGTAGACGGTTATCGCCTAAGTACTAATTTATATAAGTATAGAGACAGCAAAGATCCCAGATTCAAAACATCCTTATGGGATATGAATTTAGGTTTCGGCAACGCTGATTATAATAATGGTTGGAGAACAGACACTTGGGCATACAACTTTAATGACATAGCATCCGGTGATAACCAGTTGGTTCCTTTCTGGTGGTATAAGTTGCTTAAAGACGATGCATTTATGAAAGAAGTGAAAGAGCGTTGGGAACTATATCGTGAAACAAGTTACTCGGACAAGAACATAGAACTTACCATTGACTCGTTAACTACCTTATTAAATGCTAAGGGAGCACAAGAACGCAACTCACAGGCTTGGCCAAGATGGGGAAGATACGTATGGCCCAATCAATACGTGGCCCAATCTTATGATGATGAAATTTCTTATTTAAAGAGTTGGATCAAAGAACGGTTGATTTTCATGGACAGGGCCTTACTCGATAAAGAGCCCGAACCGGTAGAGTATACCCAACTGACCGTCACATCAGGATTTAATGAAGATGTCATAGCCGAGCAACGTCCTGCCGTCAACTATTCTACAGCTTCCCTCGATAACCAAGGTTGGATTTATTATACATCAGGAGTACAAGAACAAGGCTCTCTGCCAACCGATAGAAATATCACTTCCAGCACCGGCGTTCAATATCGCCTTGCCGCATATGACAAGCCCAATGCAGCAACTCTGATCAAAGAAAATGCAGCTACCCTGCAATTCGACGGTTCTCACCAAACGGAAGCCCTTTATTTGCTTTCGACCTGTACCGATGGTAGTTCCACAGTAGATGTAACCGTATATTATGCCGATGAAACCAGTTCTACTCCTAAAAGCATAACAATAGGCGACTGGTATAGCGAAGTTTCTACAGGAAAAGCGGTACATGGACTAAGCAGGATCACACGGTCGAACGACCAAATGGACGGACGATACAATTTCTGCCTGTATGAACATAAAATAAATACCGATAAAAATAAAGTAATTGCATCGATAAAGATAGAAAACACAGGAAAGGGACACCCGGCCATATTTGCTGTCACCAAAGAAGGAAAAGAATCCGGCGTAGGTGTAGAAAACGTCAGCAACGAAAAACAGACCAAGGTTTATCCCCGTCTCATTGCAAATGGAGAGGTATTGACCGTTGAGTCTCCTGCCAACTCCACTATCCGGTTAATGACAATGCAAGGCAGTGTTATAATGCAACAGGAAACAACAAACAGTTTTACCCGATTACCGATCAACGGATTATCCCAAGGCATCTATTTGTTGACAGTAGTCAATGCAAGTAACCAACAGACATTTAAGGTTATTGTAAAATAGCCCTTTACAACCCAAAGCCTGCTTTAATTTTACTCAGTATTATTTTGAGAGGACAATTAATTAAAGCAGGCTCTAAATCAACCCTAATAAAAAAACCTGTATCGATACAAATCAAAACGATCTGTCCGATACAGGTTTATTTTTTACATCCGCCATTGCCCGGCAGACACAAACTATCTTTATTTCAGTTTCGCCAATGCTTCCTTAATCCGGCGGATAGCTTCAACAATGTTCTCATCACTGGTAGCATAACTCATACGAATACATTCAGGCGCACCAAAAGAAGCACCACCCACACAAGCCACATGAGCCACTTCCAACAGATACATAGCCAGATCATCCGAATCCGCAATCTTACGGTCGCCTGCTGATTTTCCAAAGAAAGAACTACATTTAGGGAACAAATAGAAAGCGCCTTCAGGAACATTCACCTCAAAGCCTGGGACTTCTTTTGCCAACTTCACAATCAGGTCGCGGCGACGCTCGAACGCCTTACGCATTTCTTCTACCGGAGCTTGAGAACCCGTATAGGCGGCTTCAGCAGCCTTCTGAGAAACAGAGCAAGGCCCCGACGTATATTGTCCCTGCAATTTATTGCAAGCTTTCACAATCCATTCCGGTCCGGCAATAAAACCGATTCTCCATCCGGTCATCGCATAGGCTTTCGACACACCGTTTACGATCACTGTCCGTTCTTTCATTTCCGGGAACTGTGCAATGCTCTGATGTTTACCTATATAATTGATATGCTCATAAATCTCATCTGCAATTACCACTACCTGCGGATATTTCGCCAACACGGCAGCTAAACCGGCTAACTCCTCCTTACTATAAACCGAACCAGTAGGATTCGACGGAGAACAGAGTATCAATGCCTTTGTTTTCGGGGTAATGGCGGCTTCCAACTGTGCGGGAGTAATCTTAAAATCCTGTTCGATCCCGGCAGTTACAATCACCGGAGTACCTTCTGCCAGTTTCACCATTTCCGGATAACTTACCCAATACGGTGCAGGCACGATCACTTCATCACCCGGATTAACCAATACCATGATTGCATTACATACAGATTGCTTCGCACCATTGGCACATGAAATCTGAGCGGCTGTATATTCCAGACCATTCTCTTTTTTCAGTTTCTCTACGATGGCGTTGCGCAATGCCGGATACCCGGGAACGGGAGAATAACGCGAAAAGTTGTCATCGATAGCTTTCTTTGCAGCTTCTTTGATGTGGTCGGGAGTATTAAAGTCGGGTTCTCCCACACTCAGATTAATAACATCAACGCCCTGTGCTTTGAGTTCATTACTCTTCTGCGACATAGCAAGTGTCGCCGATGGCGACAAGCTGTTCAAACGGTCTGATAACTGATTCATTTTGTATCTACTTTATTGTCGTTTAGTGAAATTAGTTGCAAAATAAGCTATAATATTTGATATATGAAAGTAAAAGCGGATTTTACTTGTTAAAATGTAGCGTATGTCCCATTCGTTCTTTCTTGGTCTTTAAGTAACGTTCATTGTAAGAATTAGGGGTAATCTCGATACCTACATTTTCTGTTATTTCCAAACCATATGCTTCCAGACCGATACGCTTCACAGGGTTATTGGTCATCAACTTCATTTTTGCCACTCCTACCTCACGCAAAATCTGCGCACCGACTCCATAATCACGTTCATCGGCATCGAAACCCAGATGCAGATTCGCATCTACCGTATCATATCCTTCTTCCTGAAGTTTGTATGCGGCAATCTTATTCATCAGTCCGATGCCACGTCCTTCCTGGTTCATATATACAATGACCCCCTTTCCGGCAGCCTCGATCATCTCCATCGCCTTATGAAGCTGTTCTCCACACTCACAACGACAAGAGCCGAAAATATCACCCGTCATACATGAAGAATGCACACGTACCAAAATCGGCTCATCTTTATCCCAGCTACCTTTAATCAATGCAATATGCTCCATTCCATTTGATTTCTGACGGAACGGAATCAGACGAAAATGTCCGTATTGGGTAGGCATATCCACCTCTACTCCTTTCTCCACAATCGACTCTAATTGCACACGATAAGCAATCAAGTCCTTAATCGAGATTATTTTAAGCCCAAAACGTTTGGCCACTTCCACCAATTGAGGCAAACGTGCCATAGTCCCGTCTTCATTAATAATTTCGATCAGAGCAGCAGCCGGGTATAGTCCGGCCAGTTTTGCCAAATCCACACTCGCTTCCGTATGACCGGCACGACGGAGTACTCCACGCGAACGGGCACGCAACGGATTCACATGTCCCGGACGCCCGAGATCAGCCGGTTTCGTTTTAGGATCGGCCAAAGCACGGATAGTCGCTGCACGATCGTGCATAGATACTCCGGTAGTACAACCTTCAAGGAGATCGACAGTCACAGTAAACGGTGTCTCATAAATAGAAGTATTTGCAGTAACCTGCATATCCAGTTCCAATTCGGCGCAACGCTCCTCCGTAATAGGAGCACACAACACACCCCGTCCGTGTGTCATCATAAAATTCACTTTCTCAGGAGTTATTTTTTCAGCCGCAATAATAAAATCACCTTCGTTCTCGCGATCTTCATCGTCCACTACAATTACGAAATTCCCTTCTCTGAAATCGGCAATAGCCTCATCGATTGTATTCAGTCTGATCTCTTCCATACTTATTCTATAAATTATGATTCTCTTTTATTATGAATTGAATATCTTCGTTGGTCTTTATAACCTTCTCTATATCCCGTACAAGTCGTATACGGAATATCCAGATACGGAAATAAAAGAACAATCCTATCGGCACAATGGCTCCCGCCAACAGGTTCAACCAATATACATGAAACGGCCGCACATGAGCAGCCACAGGTATAATGGGATAGTTATTCAAAGTTGTCAGCAAAGTAAACGATCTTGAATTCGATAACTCTTCAATCAACGTTTCCAGACGCTCATTGATCGCTTTCACTTCATCATCTTCGCCGGTAGACATCCAAAGTTTAAAATAATTGGGTGCTTTCTTCAGTTGGTGTTTACTTATATATGCGCGACATTCTGTAGTGAGAGCAGTAAGTTCCGCAGAAATCTTCGAATAATCCGGATCATGGATAATAACCTCTTTCTTAAACAAATGGCGCACACCACGGATACCTATCACCCGTTTGATCCAGGAAGTATAAGCATCCGCATTCAGCACCACCGAATCATTATTGGATTTATAAGTAAGAAATGCCCCCAACGGCGCCAGGATGGCAGAACTGAGCCACATCCCCATCCATACAATCCATTTACCGTCTCGTGCCATCTTGTATCCACTATTATCTATCACATAATAAACAATAAACACAAGCACAGATACTATCACAGGCATCCCCAATCCGCCTTTACGGATAATGCCGCCGAGCGGCGCTCCAATAAAAAAGAAAAGCAGACAGGAAAGAGAAATCGTTATCTTCTTGTGCCATTCCGTTCCATGCCGGCGGATCTGATAATCATTTTCTCTCATGTTGTAAATCTTAAAGCCATAATCTCCTTGCAGACTTTCGGCACGGTTTGCAGCAGAAGAGAGAATCTTTTGTTTCTGCATCAGCGTTGCGGCTTCGAAAAGACTGTCTACATTGTAAGATCCGATATCGGCCTGTGTAATCTTTATCGTATCTTCTTTTGACAATCCACCGGGATTGCTATATACCCCGCCAATGGCCTCTTTATAATACTGGCGTCCGATACTGTCTCCCACATGTTCCATCGAGTCGATGGAAACCTGTAACGTCTGCATACTTTTCGTAGTGGCCTGATTGCTCATTATACTCGCATCGGCCATATTAAAGTCCGAATTAAACTCGATAATAGTATGTTTCTCCTTGAAAGATTCCCGCCGATACGGCACATTTTGCGCCTTCACATTCTGGCTCTTCAAATTTTCGAACAGCTCACCGCTATACAGATGCAGATACAAGTGTTGTTTATCCGCCGTCATCTCCATACGTCCGGAATCGGCATAAATAATATGCGCATTTTCCGCCCCGTCTTTAAAATTATAGATCAACACATCGTATAGCATACCGGTCTTACGATCTTTCTTCCGCACTTTAAGGTTATAATCGGGAATTTCCGAATAGAACACCCCTTCCGGTATATCCACCTCCGGAGATTTCTGTTTCATAGAAATCAGCAACGTTCCCAATTTTCCTTGCGCTATGGGACCGATCACGTTCTGAAAATAAAAGGAAATTCCACAAATGATACAGACAAGTATGATGAGAGGACGCATGATTTTAAGCAAAGAAATGCCCGCCGCTTTCATGGCGAGCAATTCATAACGTTCTCCAAAATTTCCAAAAGTAATAAGGGATGCCAACAATACGGCCAGCGGAAGTGACAAAGGCACCAGACTCAATGCCGAATAAAAGAAGAACTGAGCCATCACACTCATCTCCAATCCCTTTCCGACCAGTTCGTCCACATATCTCCACAAAAACTGCATCATGAAGATGAAGAGACAAATGAAGAATGTACCAATAAAGAGCAGTAAAAAACTCTTTACTATAAATATATCTAATCTTTTTATGCGTAGCATCTTATAATACGTTTCGTGCGATTGAGATGCAAAATTAGCACAAAAAAAGGAGTGCAGAAAGTTTTTAGTTGAAAGTTAACTAAAAACCACAAGTTCTTCTCAACTTATTAACCTGAGAGTCCCACAATTCTTTCATGTCGTCTACTTCATCCGGCTCTGCGAAATCAGTAATTTCCAACACAAAATCACCTGTAAGTTCATTATAATTCATTTTAATTTCAAAATAGTCTCTTTCGTTCTCATCGTCCAGCCAACGGAAACGGATAAAAGAATAAGCGCGTATGGCCGTAATTTCGGCATCACGTTGCTCCGTTTTCCCCCAATGAAATTCCACTATTTTATCATTCGACACGACTTTATCTGCAAACCAGTCCTCCAAACCGGTCGGTGTGCTGATTGCTGACCAAAGAATGTTTTTAGAGGTCGCATTCAGAAGATACTCCAAACGTATTTTCTCTCTTTTCATAGCTATATTCACCTTAAATTGTGTGTGCCAAGATAAATACTTTTTTCTAATTACGCAGTATAAATCATGCACTTTATTTTCTTTCTTTTTTTATTTTCCACTCTCAATGTATCTATTTATGATAACTCAAAGAGCCGATCCTTAAATAAAAAACAGAAAAAAACGACAAATGTTTTGGAGAATAAAAAAAAGTATCTATCTTTGCACCCGCAATCGAGAAACGATGGCGGGATAGCTCAGCTGGTTAGAGCGCATGATTCATAATCATGAGGTCCCCGGTTCAATCCCGGGTCCCGCTACCAAAAGAAAATTAGCGTTTGGGAGGCTTCCACTCTTAGGCGCTTTTTTATTCCCCAAAACTGATCGATTTCTGTAGTACTGTAAGAAAGGATCAACGTGAAAAAACGATTAAAGATATTTCAATGATTCAGAATCGCAAGCACTCTCCTTATCCACTTAAATAATATCAATTATTCACACCGTTATTAACAGGGTTATTAACAAGTATACACAAAGTTATTAACAAGATAACCCACCGGTCATTAAAAGATATCAAATACAGAAAGGAAAGTCGAGAAGAGTAACCTCGGATAAAGAATAATCCTCACGACTATTTTCAATGATCAGAAAGCCTGTATCTATCTACAAGATATTATCAACATCGTTATCAACAGGGTTATCAACAGATAATCACCTTAGTCATCAACAGTATAACTCAATGATTTACAATCAATTGATTAATTTATTCACTTAATATATTTAATTGTTTTATAACAGACACCTTTGTTATCGTACAATTGAAGTATATAAATATCCGATACAAGACTTCCCAATTCATTTATATCCTCAATCTACATTATATATTTCTCAGTTTTACTATACACTTTTATAGCGAAAGCATCAGATAATTCAAATATCGAAATTAACCGTGATTTATAAGGTCGGCTATTTTGAAAAAACAGAAAAAGAAGGTATGTCAATTTTTCTATTCTGACACACCTTCCTGGTATTCACTTCAATTCCCCCTTAGAAAATCCATGAAACTTATCTTACAAACTTTGTATCATAAGATCGCCCTTCCGTATCCGAGACCTGTAAACCATACATACCTTTCTCCAATGAACTTATATCAATGATATTATTGTCAACCTTGCCTTCTCTTACTATCATTGAATGATTCAAGTCTAACACTCTATAATCTATTAACGCCCTGTCATCCAAGCTTCTTTTACGGCCTTTCTCTAATTTCAAGGACAAAAGGTCACCATTTACTTGTGAATTTAGAGTGTATGTTGCCGGCACTAATGGAGCAACAATTAATTGTTCACTAACAGTTTCTCCATATTTATTCATGGCACGCAATTTAAAAGTAGTACTATACTCCTTATCCACCGAAGCTATAAAATAGCCATCTCGCACATCCTCAACATAATAAGTAAAAGGAACAGGAGATCCTTCTTCTAATTGTTCAACCAAAATTTTTTCTGTTCCTTCCACATTCTTAAATCCTATTTTCACATCCGCATAGTAATCGTCCGCAACAGTCCTCGTCTGTGGCATTACTTTAGAAAAAGCCATCTCCGGTTTTTGAGGGAGGTAATCTAAAAGAAAATAGCGAGCCAATCTATTTACTTCTACAGGATAACTTGTATAATTAACCCGACAACGTAAATATCCATCACTGGAACGTGCATATTGATCTGCCTTATTCACATCAATAGAAGATGGCATAAATGAAACCTCACTTTCATTCCACGAAGAAGTAGATGGTATAATTTCCCAAGTACCGTCTTTACGTAAAACACTGACCACCCATCCATACAGTATGTCACCATCATCATCTAACGCATAAGAACTATGTTGCCATATATACTTATCCACATCATCTTTATCAACAACTTCCTCATTTCTTAAAGCGACATTATAATTCAAACTTTTTTGAGGATTAGAGAAAGTGCACACTTCATCATACCTTTTAGCCTTATCTGTAGAAGTAGAAGTTACAGTAGGCTCTCCACCACCGCCACCACCAACAGCTGTATAGTGGACCCAATCAATTGCCTTTAAGAAGCCTTTAAACCATCCACCGATATTGCGTATAGAAGTACCACGAGGTAAATCGGGTTGCATCAGCCTCGTTTCATTATCCGTCTCATCCGGTTTAAAAAAGCATAAAGAACGTCCATACTCAAATATAGTAGGAGAATATAAATCATATGGCCCAAAACCGCCAACCGACAAGGTTGCTTTATTTGATGTAGCATAACTATATGCCTTAAAAGGATCAAGCACTTGGTTTCCTAAAACAACCAAATCAAAAGGAAATAAAGAATTTCTATCAAATTCAATTACCTTTGTTGTATTATCTCCCCGAGCACTAAAATAAAATCCCATTATTTTGCAAAGTTCACGCAATGCTACCGTTACAAAATCATACTTGTCTTCTTGGACATCATTTAGTGAAAACGAATATATATCATCACTATTAAAAATTATCTCGCCATCAGGTTTATCAAAAAAGCTCATCCCAACTTTAGCATTTCCAAGCCCTAAATCTTTAAATTTCCACTTTATCGTAGATCGCCAAGCTCTGGAAAGATCGTCACGCGGATCCATTTTGCAAGAATCCGTATGAAGAGTTGTTTTAGCAATTACATTACTTCCCCTCAACTTTCCAAACTTAACTTTCACCTTAATGGGTAAAGCGGTAGGCAACTGCTCTTCAAAAATACGGCAGGCATGTTCAAAAGCATTCTTCCTATCTAAATTTTGTTCCCACTCATTACCCTCATATATTACTTGAATAATTGTTCCGCCAACAACTTCTCGTACTATTGGTTTGGGAATACTCTCCTTACGAAAGAAGTCTCTCCCCAGACTAATCACCTCAGTTCCGTCCTCTTGAGCATAAGAGAATCCCACACATCCCAAAAACAAGAATAATAGTAATAATTTTCTCATGATTTATCCTTTCTTTTATAATGGTTAGTACAGCTCTATTCTTTCATCATCTTAAAGATCGCTTCTCCTTGAGAAGATTTATTTCTATATAAAACAAAATATACACCTTGTATAAGGTTCGAAACATCAATCTCACTCATCGGAACTCCCACATATTTCACAAGCCGTCCTCTGGAATCGTATATAGATAAAGGAAAAATATCACTCATACCATCTTGCACAAACAAAATATTTTCTACCGGATTCGGATAGAATGGCGCATTCTCCATTTTAACAGAGGGAGGGATAGATGTAGCCACTTTCGCAGTGTATAAAGTGTCTTCACACTCAACTGTTCCACTAAAATTATAGGAAAAAAAGCGAAAACAACGATCCCCATCATAAAAAGGCAAAAGACCAATTCCTTTGTCCGCATCAACGTCAGCCGTAAAGAACGAAGACACTGCATGGCCTGTAAAAGACACATCTTGCTCCAAACAATAAATATTTTCCATTCTATCAGAAGTAATCTGTATCGTCATGTATGCGTCATCATATATATTCCATTGGGCATCGTAGTTACTCCAGGTTACATCCAACACTCTAACCTTCGGTAAAGAGGGAAGTAAATTTATATAAAAGTCTCTATCAAGTTGTATTTTTCGTCCTTGATACTCTCCCGAAAAGGTTACTTTCCCTTTAAAATAAACTGAGCTATCATTTTCTATCGTGTATCTTCGATACTTGGGATCAGAATATCCATATCCTGCCAATGAATTTATCACAATCCCATAATCCAATGAAGCTGCATCTTTCACTTTTACGTAATTTCCCTGCTCTACTTCGACCCCAAAACCCCATTCGCAAACATTCGGAATTATGATCTTCCCCCAATTATCTACAACATGAAAAGCACAACTATCATCCAGTAATAAAGCTCCGTACTCATCTAAAGAGATATCACTCGATTTTATTACAGTTCCAGAAAGAGTATAATTATTTTGCGTATAGACACTCAAAGAACAAGTAACAATCAATATAAAAACCAAACATTTCATCACTGACACATTTTTCGGGTTACTGTTTTGCCATTCGTATATGTAAGTGTTACGATGTATATTCCTTTTGACAAACAACTAACAGATTCATAATTATCTGTTCGAAGAACTATTCTCCCCTGTATATCCCTTACTTCTATTTGTGCAATTTCTGAGTTTATAACCTCTTCTTGTATTAAAGTAGAATGATTTAAGAGTTCCATCTGATTTGGAATTTCTACAGTATAATATACTTTTCCCTCATTATTACTTAATTCCATATCAACCCAAGACATTCCTATCATAAAAATACGTTTAAACCTGAGATGAGCAATATAAGGTTCATAATAAAAGTGCGTATTGACTATATCTCCAAATTCTTCAGACTGTTCTACATAAAGATAATCAGCCCCATCATATATCACAGTGATATCAAGATTATAATATCTTGTTCCAGAAATTGGAGTTATAGAATCCACTTTCACAGAGATAAAGGTTGGTTTAGTACTAAGATACACATGAAATACTTTAGACACCTCCTTACCACCAACAATAGCATTCAAGCTTATTTTACCCTTAATATCACCGTTTACATTTTTCCTATATTTAGCTAATTCATCCACTTTATCTATTGCAAACTCAGAAGATTCTCCCTTTTTTATGAGAACATAATCCATCTCGTTATTCAACAATTCATATTTCCACGAATACTTTATTATATTTCCGGAAGGAATCTCCGCACGAAAACTATAACCTCGCGTCGCAGAAGCCATCCCCGTATTATCAATACCATCTGCTACAATTTTCAACCCTTTTTCCGGTTCTTTCCAACCAATTGTCTCAAGAACTTCCTGTGTTTTTCTATCTACTTGCTGATTCTTGTCTCCAATTCTCATATTGTATGACATCAAATCCCCTGTTGTATCAAAATAACTTAGATAATTATAGCCCTGAAATTCCGGTGAAGCATATAATTTAAGATTCTCATTATTAGTAGTTTTATAATAAACATTGTTTCCTGTTACAAATGAAACAAGTTCCTGACTCGTACGTCCATTATTAGGCATTTCATTTAAACACACGTTATTGGAATTTATAACAAAATCATCAAAAGGAGAAAAGCATCTTCTTACAAAAAAAGTAATACCTTTCGTAGAATTATCAATGACAGATGATCCAAATCCTAATGACATCGCAATAGCACGTAACATTGCCGTTGTAAGATTCTTCTTATTTATTGTTTCTCCACTAAAGCTATAATCCCAATCCACATCGTCATTTATTTTAATTATAGCATCCTCTACATTTCTTTTATCATCTGACAAAAAGTTCATAAAATAGCTCTGAGAATACATTTTAGTAGTACCTAACAAAGACGTATATCGTACCTGAGCCTCAAAATCCTCTGCTCCCACCCCCATTTTCTCTTTCTCAAATTTTAGAACAACTTTCTTAGGGATATACAACTTTTCTTCCCACAATTGTGCAGCAACTTTTATACAGCATTGCATTTCTTCGCTCATTCCCGCTTCACATTGTACTTCAATAATCCCTCCAAAATCACTATTAGAACGTTCTGTTCGTAACAAGCAAGGCTTTATGGTTTGCAAAGCTGTTGAAACAGTATCAAGACGCCCTTTAAAAACCAAAATCGTATCTTGTTGAGCTATCAACAAACCGATGCTCTGTGCCATCAATAGAACGATTAATATCGGCAAATGCTTCTTCATCATCATATTATTATTAAAAGGTAGTACACTAAAATTAAAAAGAACTATTTCAATTCAAACCATCCATAGATATATCCACCTTATGAATTTGAAAGTTCCAATAAATAAACTCCGGGAGTATAAGCATCAATAGGAATACAATATTTCCCAGGAATATCGATCAAAAGGGAATGAGAAAGAAGTATTTGATTCTTGCCGACAATGGTCACTGTAATATCACTACCCACTTCCATAAATTCTAATATGAGAATGTCTTTTTCAAGAGAAGCAATGACAGGTATATAAGGAATAGAACGATGGTCACCTTCATCTCCAAAATCATCGCCTTTCCAATGACCATCTAAATTGATTTTCCCAAACGATGTAATAACAGGATTATTCCTTTGTGCAAAAGCCGTACAGTTAAGACAAATCAATAATAATAGAATAGCACGTGTTTTCATTTCTTCAGTGTTTTTTAATTATGCTACAAAGCTAAGTAATTAATCTGTACCTATCGCAAACACAGAGGTAGACAGGTTATAATACTATAAATCAAAACATTGTGTCCAATAAATACATATTTAGTGGACAATTTCAATTTAGCTTTCTTGCATTTTTTGAAGAAATTCATTTAAAGATTCCTCTTTCTTTAGCCTCAAGCGCTCTTTCAGCCGGGATTTTGCTTTGAAAATAGTACGAATATCCTTACTATCAAAAACGACCATCAACTCTTTAGAGGTAAATCCTAATAATATAAACGCCAAAAGTTCAATATCATGTTTTGTCAATTGATTATGTTCTTCTTTCAATTTAACGAGAAGATCTGCATGTAAGCAATTTGCCAAATTAAATATTTTATCCCATTCTTTAGAAGTCAGCTTTTCGGCTATGACGGTTCCATTCTTCAATATCTTCATAAGTTCGCTCACATCTACTTTACTACGAAGTTCTACATTTTCCTGAGCGAGTCGGTTTATTTGATAGGTCAGGTCTCTGACTTTGGAACCCGTCTCCTTTGTTTTTTCATCGTCCTGTTGTTTATACCTGTTTATTTCATTCAAAAACACAGCAATCTGCCTGTTGTTTTTCTCCAATGATTTTTCGATCTGTTTTATTTGTAATTTCGCTCGCCAATACCTATTATAAAAATAATACGTTACACCCAAAAATAAAATGGATACCACTATAGATCCCAATTGCAATATCCTGTTTTCCAATTTAATCTGTAGCTTTTCTTTTTCTAATCTTTCTCTCTGATATCCTGTTTGAAGACGCATCAGGTCTTCCCTTTTTTTCTCATTTTCAGCAATATATAATAGTGAATCGGACTTTTCTTTCAAAGTTAAAGCTTGTTCATAGTCATGTCTGGTTTTGGCTAACCCCGCCAAACAGGCATAAGCGTCAGAACGGGTAAACAAACTGCGGCTATCCAGACAGCATTTTAAATATTCTTCCGCCAACTCTTTCTGCCCCATCAGTTGATATAAACGCCCCAAAGACATATAGTGCATTGTAAGTCTATCTTCGCGAGGTTCTTCATCAATTATTTTTAGAAAAATTTCTTCGGCTTTAAGATATTCTTTTTGAAAGCTATACATCATTCCCAACATTTTAGAAGCCCCTATTCTCAACAAGACGGGATTATCCGAAAGTAGTTGCAAACTCTTTGTCGCGCACTGATAGACACTATCCATCTCCTGTTTTAGAAAAAAAGAACTTCCCATCGTCTGATAGGTATAAGCAACCCCCAATGTATCTTTTGCCCGATAATAGTAAACAATAGCCAGCCTGCAGGTATTGATAGCCTCATCATAAAGCGATTGTTCACGATTTAAAATCGATATATCTGTAAGCAGTAATCCCATGATTTTGTATTCCTCCGTTTTTTCCAAAATGTGCCGGGCATCCAAAATAGTTTTCATTGCCCGTGACGTTTCCCGCTTTCCTTGAAGCACCCGCCCGTAATAATACAACGCTTTGCCGTACTTTCGTTTATTACCGTTTTTCTTGAAATAATCAACAGCAAAAGTGATGGAAGAATCGACAGACATATCCATATAATTTTTATCACGTGCCTGTGTCAACAACAACACATAATCTGCCCGTTTTTTGTCAGACAAATCATCAGGATCGGATATTCCACTCAACAAATGCCAAGCACTGTCCGGATACATCTCCATACACGATTCTGCCCGTTGAAGAGTCGTCACAATCTCATCCGGCCTGGAGACACACGACCAGAAAGCTACAATAAAAAGAGATAAAAGGGTAATGGTGCTTCCGTTCTGTTTCATTTGTGCATTGCATTAATTATTCCAACACTACAAAAATATAAAAAACGGAACAAACCTCCTCCTTTATCTCCAATTTATCTCAATATATGTATGACAATGATTATAGATTATAAAAGAACAAACAGCATTTTTTCACCAGACAAAAGAAAGTTTATATTCAAAGAAAAGGAGGTTTCCCCTTGATGCCTTGTAGAAACCTGTTAGTGTAGTCCGATACCCGGCACTTAAGGCGAAACGACATAGGAATAGTCCCGAATCATGCCTTTAACCGGATTACAAATCGGCTTCCTTTCCCCAGCTCACTCTGTACAGTCAGAGTTCCGCCATGCGCTTCTACAAAATCTTTAGAAATAGACAGTCCTAATCCACTCCCTTGTACCTTTGTTCCGGGCACACGGAAATAACGGTCGAAAATACTTTGATGATAACGCGGATCGATACCTTTACCAAAATCCTGTACATAAAGTTCCACATAATTTCCATCCTGTTGTGCACCGATAACGACACGGCCATTTTCTTTAGAATAACGGATGGCATTGCTCAGCAAATTGGTAAGCACCCAAGCTATCTTCTCACTATCTACGAACAGTTTACTAATTTTCTCTTCCGGATATTCCACCTCAATCTGTATATTAAATTTATCAGCTTGCACCTGATTTGCCTTGATTGCATATTCTATCAGTTCAATAGGCTTAGTGATTTTAGGCATCATTTGCAATTTTCCGGCTTCCACTTGCGTCATATTCAGCAACTCTCCGGTGATTTCAAGCAGACGCTGGCTATTTTCTTTAATGCTTTTAGATAATTGCCCCTGTTCTTCATTCAAAACTCCCACACGTTTGTCCTCCAACAACTGAAGACTCATCATGATAGCGGAAATAGGAGTTTTCAATTCATGGGAGATCGTAGAAATAAAGGTGGTTTTAGCAGAATCCAATTCTTTGAATTCCGTAATATTCTTCAAAAGAATGACATCCCCCAACCTATGAGGTTCACCTTGCCCAACACCGGTATTATTAATAGGAATATAGGAAGCCTTGAAATAACTTTCTTTATTGTCGGCATATATCTTTAATGGTTCTTCCTTATTTCCGGGAGTTACCAGTTCACGAATCAAACGGCGGAGCAGGTCATTCTTCAATGATAATTCCTCTGCCGACTTACGAATGACATTTTCCCTTTTCAAGTTAAGAACATTCAATGCTTCATTATTGATGAAAAGAATCTCGCGTTCGGTATTCAAACCGATGATCGGTTCATTGATACTATTTACAATAGCTTCCAAGAACTTTTTGGCTGCAAGAATATCGGCCAAAGTGCTGGCCCGGTATTCAGTCAAACGTTCCGCCATGCGATTGAAACTGTCGGCTACTTCACGAAATTCTTCATTTCCTTTCATCTCGAGCCGTTTCTCATAATTATGGTTGGCTATCTCAAGAATTCCCTGTTTAAGTTCTTTTATAGGCCGACTGATGGAGCGAGGAAGCCAAAACAACAAAAAAAGTCCCGTCAGGATGCAAATTCCTCCCGTGACAGAAACCCACAGCAAAGCGCGTTCCAGCCCGGGCATAGCTGCCGGACTATCGGGCTCGGTAGCTGTCAATATCTGCAAATTAACAACAGAAAGCGTCACCAGCAGGATAATCATGCCTGCCAACATTCCAATACCCAAAAGTAATTTCGTTTTTATATTCATAATAAATAATTTAGTAATGTGTCAAATATGCCAATGTGCCAATTAAAGAAATCGGGTACATCTGCACATTATCTATTCCACTGCAAGTATAATCAAATCTACGTTCGCTTGTGCTAAATCAGCCAAAAACTTTTTATAACCGAATACGGTAGAAAAGACTTTCGGTATACGGAGATTCGGGCTCCCCATACAAATTGTGGTAATCTGCTTTTCACGGCAAACATCGACAATACTTTTCAATATGTCTTTCGATTGTACCTGCACAACCTCGCCTCCCAATTCCGCCACCAATTTAAAATGATTCAACAGATATCGTTGGCTTGCTAAATCAATTCGATCCATACTCTCACGCGGAGTCTGCACATAAAGTGCAATGAAAGAGGTATTATAACGGGTAGCGAGCCGCGCCACCTTACGAATGATCCGTCTCGGACTTTTTTCATGGCTACTGATGCAAGCCATAAAACGTTCATGCCGTATCCCGACGCTGGCTACCACCTCATTTTCCACTTTCTTCTCGACACGCAATGCTACCTCTTTTAATGCCAACTCCCGAAGCTGAAGAATGTTCTCGGTTTTAAAGAAATTATTCAAGGCCATCTCTATTTTTTCCGGACGATAGATTTTTCCGGCCTTCAAACGGGTTATCAGCTCTTCGGCAGTAAGGTCGATGTTCACCACTTCATCCGCTTCTTGCAACACACTATCGGGCACCCGTTCTTTCACCTCAATGCCACAAATATCCTGCACTTCTTCATTTACACTTTCAATATGCTGAATGTTAATAGCAGAAATCACATTTATGCCTTCGTCAAGCAGAGTCATTACATCCTGCCAACGTTTTTCATTTAAACTCCCTTCCACATTAGTGTGGGCGAGTTCATCCACAACAACAATCTCCGGGTGGATACGAATGATGGTTTCCAAATCCATCTCTTCCAGTTCTTTACCCTTATAAAAGATTTTCCTCCGGGAAATCACCGGTAGACCTTCCAACATTGCCTCCGTACCGGCACGCCCATGTGTCTCCACATAACCAATCCGCACATCCACACCATTATCAAGCAGTTCACGCGCTTCTTGCAACATTCGATAAGTTTTACCTACCCCGGCAATCATTCCGATGTAAATTTTAAACTTCCCCCGGCGCGACTTCTTTATCAGGTCCAGAAAATGTTGTACACTTTCTTCTCTCTCCATCCTATATCTATTTAAGAATGACATAGCCCGTAACAATAATCACTATTGCTACGAGCCCTACAACTAATTCATGAGATTCTCAAAAAAATGTTGAAATCACAATCAAGGTCTCAACGTTATCCCAAATACCAAATGGGCATCCTCCATGCGGGGATTCCAGATGGCCTGCGCAAAAACAGGTAATGAGAATTTATCCGTAAGCCGAATGGCCGTAGTTCCTTTCAATGCTACATTAGTTACAGCAAAACCATTACAATTATATTGTCGAGCCGCCTTGTAAGGAACAATACCACAAGTTACATTCAAATCTACTGATTTTAAAGAAAACGGATAATTGAATTCGACATAAGAGGAGTAATTCTGCTTTTCCTCACCTTTGTCGTTCAGTTTCTTGTCCATACCAGCAAACATGGTATACCATGCAATAGATAAAGGAAACTTTTCGACCGGTAACGTGTAAGCTAACCCAGCCTCAAAATGGTGAGCCGTTTCATGACTTTTAAAGTTAAAATACTTTCCACGTCCTTGACCTGCCCACCAAAGATCGGCAACCGAGAGAGTAAGACCACTTTCACCAAATGTATAAGCAGCTGTCAGATCAATCTCTTTATTTGCCATCCCTTCGGTGGATGCATACCCGTCAAAATCAGTAGATCCCCAAGCTGTCAGCGAAAATCCCCCGACACTGAATGCCAAGGTCGGTTGAAAACTCGCTCCTGTCTGATACATACCACGCCAAACATAAGAACTGACAAGATCTCCCTGAACTGTAAATTCCTGTGCATTCGCATTTGTTATCCCCATGAAACCAGATACTGTAACAGTTAATAAACTAACAACTAATTCTTTACTAAAAATCTTCATACCTTAAACTATTTTTTTGCTTCTTCCAAAGCTACATTCAACTTTAATACATTTACTTTCTCTGTCCCAAAAAGCCCCAACAAAGGTTTTTCCACGGATTTATCTACAATCGCCCTTACCGCTTCTTCGCTTAAGCCACGTGCCTGGGCCACTCTTTTTACTTGTACGTAGGCACAAGCCGGAGTAATATTGGGGTCCAAACCCGAACCACTGGCCGTCACCATCTCAGCAGGCACCTCACTACGCTTCAAATAGGGATGATGAATCAGGAAAGAATCGATACGTGCCTCTACTTCGGCCAAATACTCAGGATTAGTAGGCCCCTTGTTGCTACCGCCGGAACTGGCAGCGTCATAACCATCGCCGGCACACGAAGGACGGCTCCAAAAATAAATATCTTTTGTAAAAGCCTGCCCTACATTAGCAGCTCCGACAACTTCACCATTTAATGTTACAACTTCCGCATTACCGTTGTTAGGGCCGGCAAATTGTGCAAACAGCCACAAGACAAAAATGTAAAACACAGAAAAAAATATACAGAAGGCAAGAGTTATTTTTAATGATTTCAATAAAGTTTTCATTACTACACGATTTAGAAGAATATACTAACCACCATATCTATTAATTTAATACCCACAAAAGGTACGATCACGCCACCCAAACCATATATAAGCAGGTTACGGCGAAGTAACGCACTGGCGCCTATCGGTTTGTATTGTACTCCTTTCAAAGCCAACGGAATCAAAATCGGAATAATAATCGCATTAAATATGACAGCCGAAAGAATGGCGCTTTCAGGACTGTGCAATCCCATAATATTCAATGCAGCCAATTCAGGGATGGCCACCATAAACAATGCAGGAACAATTGCAAAGTATTTGGCAACATCATTGGCAATGGAGAAAGTAGTCAGCGTACCCCGAGTCATCAACAACTGTTTTCCGATTTCCACGATTTCGATCAATTTAGTAGGATCATTATCAAGGTCAACCATATTTCCAGCCTCTTTTGCTGCCTGTGTACCGCTATTCATTGCCACTCCCACATTGGCTTGTGCCAAAGCAGGAGCATCGTTCGTTCCGTCTCCCATCATTGCTACCAATTTACCGGATTGCTGCTCTTTTTTAATATATTCCATCTTGTCTTCCGGTTTGGCTTCTGCTATAAAATCATCTACTCCGGCTTTCTCTGCAATGTATTTAGCAGTCAAAGGGTTGTCACCTGTCACCATTACAGTCTTCACTCCCATTTTACGCAGACGTTCAAAACGTTCCTGAATACCCGGTTTAATAATATCCTGCAATTCGATGACACCATTCACTTTCTGGTCTACACAAACCACTAACGGCGTACCACCATTACCGGAAATAGATGCAATTACCTCTTCCACTTCTTTCGGAAATTTATTTCCGGCTTTCTCTACCATCTGACGAATCGCATCAAAAGCCCCCTTACGGATCTGAGTCCCATCGGCCAGATTAACACCCGAACATTTGGTCTCGGCTGTAAATTTAATCATATGAGCACCCGTCGTATTCAGATTTCTCATTCGGAGTCCGGATTCGCGCCCCAACTCTACGATGGATTTTCCCTCCGGAGTCTCATCGGATAAGGATGCCAATAAACAAACTTCAATAAAGCTACGCTCATTGATACCGGGAGCTGCGTGAAATCTGGTCGCTTTCCGGTTACCTATGGTAATTGTCCCGGTTTTGTCGAGCAGCAAGGTATCGATATCCCCTGCCGTCTCAACAGCTTTACCCGACTTCGTAATCACATTTGCCCGCAAAGCACGATCCATCCCGGCAATACCGATAGCGGACAATAAACCGCCAATAGTAGTGGGAATCAAACAAACGAACAAAGAAATGATTGCGGCAATGGAAATCGTTGTGCCCGGATGGTCGACATTCGTATAATCGGCAAAAGGGATCAAGGTTATACAGACAATTACGAAAACCAATGTAAAACCTGCCAATAAAATAGTCAATGCAATTTCATTCGGCGTTTTCTGACGGGTAGCACCTTCTACCAATGCAATCATTTTATCTAAAAAGCTCTCTCCGGGTTGTTGTGTAACCAACACTTTAATGTTATCAGAAAGCACTTTCGTACCACCGGTTACAGAACTTTTATCACCTCCGGCCTCTCTGATTACCGGTGCCGATTCTCCAGTGATCGCACTCTCATCGATAGAAGCCAACCCATCGATTATTTCACCATCGGCAGGAATCGTATCCCCTGCCTCACAAATGAAAATATCACCTTTCTTCAATTTCGAACTGCTTACTGTCTGTACTTTATCTCCTACGAGTACCTTTGCGGGAGTCTCTTCACGGGTCTTACGCAAACTATCGGCTTGCGCCTTTCCTCTCGCTTCGGCAATAGCCTCGGCAAAATTGGCAAACAATAAGGTAATGAACAGTATCACAAACACGACAAAATTGTATCCGAAAGTACCGTATTCTGTTGTTCCCAATGAAAGGATCGTGACAGCGAGCATAATGGCAGTCACTATCTCCACGGTAAACATAATCGGATTCTTTATCATCATCCGTGGGTTCAATTTCACGAACGACTGCTTCAAGCTTTCCATAACTTGCTCCTTTTGAAATAAAGAAGCGGATTTATTATTTTTCATACTTTTCTTTCTCCTTTTTACTTTTTATAAGCTAAAATGTTCGGCAATCGTGCTCAATGCGTGTACCGGGAAGAATGACAAAGCAGCCACAATGAAAATAACAGCAAAAGTCATAACACCAAAAGTTGCCGTATCCGTTTTCAAAGTACCTGCACTCTCCGGAATGAATTTCTTTTGAGCCAGTAACCCGGCGATGGCCACCTGACCTACAATCGGAATAAAACGACTCAGAATAAGTACTATACCGCATGAGTAATTCCAAAAATAAGTATTATCTCCCAGCCCTTCGAAACCGGAACCATTGTTGGCCGCAGAAGAAGTATACTCGTAAAGCTGTTCGCTCAATCCATGAAAACTTGGGTTGTTCAACCAGCCGCCTTCACTCGTCACGAACTCCGGATGATGTGCGTACAGGTAGCTGGATAAAGCCGTGCCTACCAAAATCACAAACGGATGAAGCAATGCCACAATGGTCGCTATTTTCATTTCGCGGGCCTCTACTTTCTTTCCTAAAAATTCCGGTGTACGCCCTACCATTAATCCACTGATAAACACTGCTATAATAATAAAAGTGTAATAATTCATCCAACCTACACCGACACCACCAAACCAAGTATTGATCTGCATATTCAACATCTCGATCATACCACTGAGCGGCATGGTAGAATCATGCATACTGTTGACAGAACCATTGGATGTGACCGTAGTCGTTACACTCCAAAGTGCACCGGAAGCCGCACCGATACGTACCTCCTTGCCTTCCATCGCTCCGCCGGCCTGAGAAATTCCCATCTCATCGATACGGGGATTTCCTCCCATTTCCTGACTTACATTAATAAAGACTCCGATTAAATATGCAACCAGCATTACACCAAATATGCTATACGCTAACTTTTTCCGTTTTACGTAGAATCCAAAAGCAAACACCATTGCCATCGGGATAATCAGAATAGACCAACACTCCACTGCATTTGTGAGGAAAGTCGGATTTTCCAAGGGATGTGAAGAGTTGACGCCAAAATAGCCACCCCCATTCGTTCCTAATTGCTTGATAGGTATAATAGCAGCCGCAGGACCTTGTGAAACCATCTGTTCCTGACCTTCCAAAGTAGTAACTTTCATCTTTCCGTCAAATCCCATCGGAGTTCCTTGTAGAATAAGAATGAAACCTACAATTAAAGAAAGTGGCAGTAAAATACGGGTACAACTCACCACAAGAAATTGCCAGAAATTACCGATAGTCTTGGTCGTTTTAGCAGCCATCGCTTTCATCATACCCGCCATGGCCGCCATACCGGTTGCCGCCGTAATAAACTGGAAGAGCATGATAACGAATAGTTGTGTGAAGTACGTCAATCCGCTTTCGCCACTATAGTGCTGCAAATTACAGTTCACCATAAAGCTGATGCAAGTATTGAATGCCTGATCAGGAGTTTGCGGACCGTTTCCATCGGGATTCAACGGTAACCATCCCTGACTGACCAAAAGAACCATCCCCCAGAAAAACCAGAAAGCATTCAAAATCAATAATGCCTTTAAAAACTGTTTCCAGTTCATTTCCTCCTTCGGATCGATGCCGCATACCTTATAAATTAATTTCTCCACGGGAGCCATAAAGTCCGACCACGTCTTCTCTCCCTTATAAACCCTGGCAATGTATTTTCCCAATGGATAGGCCAATACCACCATCAGGACAATTTGCAAAGCCACACCTAATATTTCTGTATTCATTGCTTTAATACGATAAAAAGTAGTTTAAAACTTTTCGGGTCTGATGAGCACATACATCAGATAACCGAAGATTGCGATACCTATTACAAATAGTATTGTATACATAATTCTAATTCTCCTCTTTCTAAATATTCTCAAACCAATCTACGCATTTCCAAAATAGCCAGAAGCAAGCAAAGCCGCTAAACAGGCAGAAAATGAATGATAATGTTATTCCCATGTTTTTACCTTGTTTTTAAATTGTTATTAATTGTTTTTACCAGACTTGCTATATGCCAAATATATGCCAAAAGAGAAGATTATATCACAATCAATTATATATCAATAAATTAGGTTCAACGATAGGCACACACAAAAATAGTGTAACCCTTCCATTTTGAAAAGGATTACACTATTTTGAAAAGCCCCGGCACACTTGTACCATATCGACTTTTCCTAACGGATATATATCGGATTAATTAAAAAGGTATAACAGTATCACACCCTATCAATGCATCATTCATCAAAGTTTATATTCTTCAATTTTACGGTATAATGTGGTAAGCCCGATCTTCAATAAACGGGCAGTTTCGGTTTTATTTCCCTTGGTATACTCCAATACACGGGCAATATGCCGCCGTTCCATCGCTGCCAGTTCGAAACTTCCCGGAGCGGCCGCTTCATCCGACCGTTCATAATGACTGTTTTGTATTTCAAGAGGCAGATCGCATACATCCAAGCATTCTCCGTCACATACTATCAAACTACGTTCAATCACATTCCGTAATTCACGAATATTTCCTTTCCAGCATTGTTGGCTAAGCGCAACAAGAAATTCCGGAGACATTTTCGTCACCGAATAAGAAAGTTTCTCTGAGAATTTACGGACAAATGCCTCCGCCAAGATTTTAATATCGCCACTACGTTCACGCAATGGTGGAAGATGTATCTCAAAAACAGAAAGACGATAGAATAAATCCTCCCTAAAACGTCCGGCTACTATTTCTTCCGGCAGATTACGATTAGTAGCGGCAATAATACGCACATCCACCCGAGTCGGTTTGGTATCTCCTATCTTTATATATTCACCGGTTTCAAGAATACGGAGTAATTTCGCCTGCAATTCAAAAGCCATTTCTCCAATCTCATCCAGAAAAATAGTACCATTATTGGCTTCTTCAAAAAGCCCTTTCTTATCTTTCAATGCCCCGGTAAAAGAACCGGCTCTATGACCGAACATTTCACTCTCCAGCAGTTCCTTACTAAATGAGGAACAATTGACAGCTACAAAATTCTGTTTTCCACGTTTACTATTATAATGAATAGCTTGTGCAAACACCTCCTTACCGGTCCCCGTCTCACCGGTCAATAACACCGGGACATCAGTCACAGATACCTTTTGAGCCAACTGTACAGCCGCTTTCAACGCCTTAGAATCGCCCAAAATAGAATCAAACGAATACATCTGTCCCACCTTCTTTTCCAGTTTCTCAAGACGTACATTCATCCGTGCCTTCTCTACAGCGCGGCTGATTAAAGGGATGATTTTATTATTGTCATCCCCTTTTGTGATATAATCAAAAGCACCGTTTTTAATAGCCTGTACCCCATCCGGAATATTGCCATGGGCTGTGAGAAGAATAACCTCCACATTGGGAGCCGTTTTTTTAATGGCCAACACTAAATCAACGCCGTTTCCATCCGGAAGAAATACATCACACAAAGCCACATCGGGAGAATGAAGTTCCAATTGTTTCAATGCCGATTTACAATCACCGGCCTGACACACCTCATATCCTTCCAGCTCCATCATTCGTGCTAACAAGCTACGAATCTGGGCTTCATCATCGATAATAAGAATTTTACTCATGATTCAAAAGAGCGGTAAAAACAGGATTCGCAAATATACGTCTTTTCATCTTATCACCCAAACCTTTGGCATGCCATTTGATTTTTTATAGCTGAGATGTCACAGCAAAGAAGAGTCTACTAATTGTATAATCCGCTTTATAACAGCATTTTTCGATTATAGTTCGAAAATAAGAAACATCTCTCCCTCCTTTTCATTTTGATAAAAACGAACTGAAATGAAAAGGTGGTTATGAAAATAAAAACAAGAATAACCGTATTAAAAAACAAGAAACAATGAAAGTCTGTAAATTTGGTGGAACCTCTGTCGGTTCTGTAGAAAGAATGAAGAATGTAGCAAATCTGATTAGTGATGATCATCCTAAAATAGTTGTACTCTCCGCCACAGCAGGCACCACAGACCATCTGGAGAAAATAGTTTCGTACATCTTCAACAGAGAAATAGACGAGGCTCACAACGAAATCACTAAGCTTGAATTCTATTTTGTGGATTTTGCCAACAAATTATTAAAAGATGATTGTATAAAGCGACAAGCCATAGATCATATTCTGGATCGCTTTCGCTTACTTTGGAATTTCACCCGCAACTCATTTACAGTTGCCGATGAAAAAGAAATAGTTGCACAAGGCGAACTCATCAGTACAGCATTAATGAGCTTTTATTTGAAAGAACAAAAAAAAAGCAATGTACTCCTTTCCGCTTTCGACTTTATGCGTATAGGCCCCGATGGTGAACCGGATATGGAATACATTGAAAAACATTTGTCGGAACTAATAAAGAAATACAAAGGAATTCCACTATTTATCACCCAAGGGTTCATCTGTAAAAACGCCTACAACGAAACAGATAACCTCAAACGGGGTGGAAGCGACTACACCGCTTCACTCATCGGAGCAGCTATCAATGCTGAAGAAATTCAAATATGGACTGATATAGACGGTATGCACAATAACGACCCGCGTATCGTAAAAAATACCACTCCCATAAAGAAACTGAGTTTTGAAGAAGCTGAACGTCTGGCATACTTCGGAGCAAAAATCCTCCATCCTTTTTGTATTGCACCGGCCCGTCAAAAAGACATTCCGGTACGATTGCTCAGTTCGATAGAACCTCAAGCCGAAGGCACACTTATTTCCAAAAGCCAAGACGATCGTATTATAAAAGCCATTGCCGCAAAGGACTCAATATTCTATCTTAAATTCGAATCCAATCATGCCTTGCGCCCTTATCTGTTCACCAGTAAGGTTTTCGACACATTTGCCAGATACCAGACATCATTGTGTCTGCTCACCTCCTCCAGTACCGATATTTCTATTGCGACGGACAACAACGAAGCATTGCCACGCATCATCCGCGAATTATCGAAATATGCAAACGTCACAGTAGAAGATCATATGTCCATCATCTCCGTCGTAGGTAACATGAAATGGCAATATACCGGATTCGAAGCAAAAATTATGGAAGCATTGAAAGACATCCCGCTACGCATGATCTCTTATGGGAGTACCAACAACGACGTATCCGTTGTTGTGAAAACCAGTGATAAGAAAAAAGCGCTACAAGCTCTCAGCAATTCTTTATTTGAGGATAAAATGCTTGTGTAGTTGGAAGTTGAAAATTGAGAGTTGGAAGTTAAGTGTTGGGAATTGAAAGCCGAGAACCTAAAAATTAGGGATCGAGAGCTGAAAGCTGAAAGTATTTTCCGTAGTTCATGAACTTTTTATATTTATTGAACGTTATTATTTCCAAAGGAAACTATTTACAATTAAAATAAATATGAAAATTATCATCATTGGAGGTGTAGCAGGTGGAGCAACCACTGCCGCCCGAATCAGAAGAATGGACGAAACATCGGAAATCATTCTCCTTGAAAAAGGTAAGTATATTTCTTACGCTAACTGTGGATTACCTTATTATATCGGAGATGTGATAACCGATCGTGAAAAATTATTCGTACAGACTCCCGAAGCTTTTTCCGTACGTTTTCGTGTGGATGTACGTACAGAAAATGAAGTTATCTTTATCGACCGCAAGAAAAAAACAGTGACCGTACGTCTCAACAGTGAGGATACATACGAAGAAAGTTACGACAAATTATTGATCTCTACCGGTGCAATACCGGTCAGACCACCTCTGCCGGGGATCGATTCCGACGGCATCTTTACACTAAGAAATGTCTATGATACGGACCGGATAAAAAAATATATCCATGAACACCCTGTTCGTAAAGCAGTGGTTATCGGGGCCGGATTTATCGGTCTGGAAATGGCAGAAAACTTACATGCGTTGGGAGCTAAGGTCTCGATCGTAGAGATGGCCAATCAGGTAATGACTCCCATCGATTTCTCGATGGCTTCCCTCGTACATCAGCATCTGATGGATAAAGGAGTGAATTTATATCTGGAACAAGCGGTCGCCTCCTTTGAGAGAACAGGAAAAGAACTGAAAGTAATATTCAAAAACGGGCAATCGATTCAGGCGGATATCGTCATACTCTCCATCGGCGTACGTCCGGAAACGACATTGGCACGTGCTGCCGGACTGACAATCGGAGAAGCCGGCGGTATTGCCGTAAATGACTTCCTGCAAACCTCAGATGAAGCGATCTATGCAATCGGCGATGCCATTGAATACCGCCATCCGATCACGGGAAAACCCTGGTTGAACTACCTCGCAGGCCCTGCCAACAGGCAAAGCCGTATCGTTGCCGACAATCTTTTAGGAGCAAAAATCAAATATGAAGGAGCTATCGGTACTTCCATTGCCAAAGTATTCGACCTCACCGTAGCGACCACCGGATTGCCCGGTAAACGCCTGCGACAAGCAGAAATAGCCTACGTCTCATCAACCACTCATTCTTCTTCACATGCCGGTTATTATCCGGATGCTACCCAGATGAGTATCAAAATCACGTTTGATAAAGAAAGCGGTAAACTATACGGTGCACAGATTGTCGGCTACGACGGAGTTGACAAGCGTATCGATGAATTTGCACTTATTATCAAACATCAAGGCACCATCTACGACCTGACGCAAGTGGAACAGGCATATGCACCTCCGTTCTCATCGGCCAAAGATCCGGTAGCCATTGCAGGTTACGTGGCCGAAGATATCATTGCAGAAAAAGTGAAGCTTGTTTATTGGCGCGATCTGCGCGATATCCGGCTGGAACACGAATTTCTATTGGACGTACGGACACCCGATGAATTCTCTTTAGGATCATTGCCAGGCGCAGTCAACATACCATTGGATGAAATACGTGACCGCATTGACGAAATTCCCAAAGACAAACCCGTATACGTGTTCTGTGCCGTCGGCCTAAGAGGATATTTAGCCTACCGTATACTTTCTCAGCATGGATACGATAAAGTGCGTAACCTTTCCGGCGGATTAAAAATTTATAAGGCGGCTACCGCACCCATTGTTCTGAACGAAGAAAATGACATTCAACACACTGATAATAAGGTAACTCCTACTACCGTCACCCCTTCTCCGCAGCCGTCAGCAAACACCGATTCATCAGCACGTGTCATTCGGGTGGATGCCTGTGGTATGCAGTGTCCCGGACCTATCCTGAAAATGAAAAAAACAATGGATACACTCACTCCCGGCGAACGGGTAGAGGTCATTTCCACTGATCCCGGTTTTGCGCGTGATGCGTCTGCATGGTGTAATTCCACTGGGAACAAGCTGATTTCTAAAGAAAGTTCAGGTGGAAAATCGGTGGTGATTATTGAAAAAGAGGAACCGAAAGCCTGTAATCTGGTGACTTCCTGCGAAGGTAAAGGCAAAACTTTTATCATGTTTAGCGATGATCTTGATAAAGCATTAGCTACCTTTGTGCTGGCAAACGGTGCAGCAGCAACCGGGCAAAAGGTAACTATCTTCTTCACCTTTTGGGGACTGAACGTTATAAAACGGCTTAGTAAACCCAAAGTAAAAAAGGATATTTTTGGAAAAATGTTCGGTATGATGTTACCTTCCAGTTCACTAAAGTTGAAATTATCCAAAATGAGTATGGGAGGCATAGGAGGAAAAATGATGCGGTCCATAATGAAGCACAAAGGCATAGACTCACTGGAATCTCTGCGCCGGCAAGCATTGGAGAATGGTGTGGAATTTATTGCTTGTCAAATGTCTATGGACGTAATGGGAGTGAAAAAAGAAGAATTATTGGATGAAATAACCATTGGCGGAGTAGCTACGTATATGGAACGCGCCGACAATGCGAACATTAACCTGTTTATATAAAAAGATAAATGAAAACAATATGCATAATGCGCGATATTTACAAAGCCCTCGCGGGCTTTGAAGCGCAGTTTGAAGAAGTATACGGTTTATCACTTAATGAAGCGATGATACTGTGTGCCCTGCAGGAAGCCCAAAAGGAGATGACATCCACAGATTTGTCTGCCCGTACCGAAATGGGAACTTCCCACACTTCTAAAGTCATCAGAACCGTGGAAGAAAAGGGATTGATAAAAAGAGCCTTAGGGGAAACGGATAAAAGACAAATGTATTTCAGTTTGACCCCGAAAGGGGAGAAACAATTGGAAGCCATTAACCTCGAAAAAGTGGAAGTGCCGGAAATGCTCAAACCTCTTCTATAAATAATTTAAACTGGCTCTGAAAGCATGAGTGTAAACAGTAAAAATAGCACACATTCCATCATTTTTATAAGTCATTGTATATCAATATACTAAGACACGTCTTCTTTTTCTCTACGAGGAACTTACCGTTCCTCGTAGAGTTTCCCTTCGTTTTTCGTAGAGGAACAACGCCTTCCTCGTAGAGGAACACGACAAAGACTCATAAAATACAACAAAACGAACAAAAAACATCTATTCGTCCAGCCACTTTTGTATCTGCGAAATCACATGCATTCTCATGCTCTCCGGTAATGTGCTGATCCGTGCCAAATGGCTTCCACCGGGTTGAACAAACACCGACACATTTTTCTTCCCTTTTAGCCAAGTCACACCGGCGGCTGTCCAAGGATCATTTTGCCCGTAGATAAATATCATCTTCGGATCATTGTCCTTCAGAAAGTTCACTATTTTCCGACCAAGCTTTTTATGAAATTTCATATGCCGTAATTCTTTCGGAAGCATCAACCTCCGCAAATAATGCTTGCTGCTTTTAATAGAAAGATATTCTCTGAACGGTTCGATATCATAACCGTAGTATCCCAATTCACGGGCCGCTTGTACAAAGAAAGAAACATTCGGACTATCGCAAGTAAAATAAGACGGGTCACTGACATCCAACAAATGCCGGAATATCTCTTCGTCCGATGCCGTAGAGGAAGGGATATTACTCACTTCCGTCCCCCATTGCCAGAGTGCAAACGAATACTCCAGCACACAAAAATCATAAATTTCATCTAACGGAGCACGAAAGACATACTTCTTTTCAGTGCAATAGGTTTCGAAACGGGGTAATAACCTGCTTTTTCGTTTCAACACTTCCAACTGGAAATCTTCGACCTTTTTCCGCTCTTCGGCCGTAGAAACCTGCTGCAGAAACGGCTCATGCCTGCCGTCTTCCACGCCATAACAAAGCGGTGCTACATAAGGAACCGAAATATCCACATCGTCCGGAAAAAAAGCACGATACAATAAGGAAGTCTGCCCTCCTTTGCTAATACCCGTGCTTATCCATTTCCCCGGATACATCGTCTTAAATGCAGCAGTCACGGCATGCAGGTCTTTGGCAGAATTTTCGGCAGTCAGATACTTCCAGTCTCTCGGTTCCGGAGTAGACTCCAGAAAAAAGCGATGTTCTACAAATATCATATTTGCATTAAACAAGCGTGATAACTCCTCACGATAGCCCGGACGCATGGCATAAGCGGCTCCATATCCCTCGGTAACGATCACCGTAGGACGGTCGAATCCGACGTGTGCCACAATAACACGTTGATGAAACGAACCTTTTTTCGGATGACGATGATCCAGAGGTTGAGAGAAATAAATAACGTATTTCTCTACAAATTCAGTTGTTTCCAACGGTTTCACACGATCGACAAGAGCCATATTTTCCACTTTTTCCAGTAAACCGGCCTGTGCCGATAAACGGGCGGACAGAAGCAAAAGTGAAAAAGCCCAAAGTACTGCATAGCAGCGAGGTAACTGTTTCATACGTATCCGATTTTTAATTTCGTACAAAGATAACCCCTTTCCGGAGATAATCCGGCCCATACTTTAACATTTTAACATTCACCTCTGCGAACCTTTTATAACAGAAGTTGTTGTTTCTATCAAAAGCCTAAGGTACCAGGGCAGGATTTTTTTATTTAACCTAAACATTATAAAAGATATGAAGAGATTAATTCCTATTTTATTGGCGGTCTTTGCGTTCGCTGCTTGCGAAAAAGACCCCGACATGGACAAATTGGACAATGATTATTTGGTGTATACCAATTACGACAAGAAGGCTAACTTCAAAGAGTTCACCACTTACTACTTGCCGGACAAAATTCTCGTGATCAGCGATAAAGAAGAACCGGAATATCTGGAAGGAGAAGCTGCACAAGAAATTCTCGCCGCTTATAAAAGCAATATGGATCAAAGAGGTTACACAATGGCGGCTTCTAAAGAAGAGGCTCAATTGGGTATACAAGTAAGTTACATCAAAAGCACCTATTTCTTCACCGATTACGGACAACCGGAATGGTGGTGGGGCTATCCCGGATACTGGGGCTCAGGCTACTGGGGCAACTGGGGTGGCGGATGGTATTATCCATACGCAGTGAACTATAGTTATAGCACCAACTCATTCATCACGGAAATTGTAAATCTGGATGCACCGGAAGGACCAAAGGAAAAACTGCCTATCTTATGGACAAGTTACATGACCGGCTTGGTTTATTCCAGCAATATGAACAAAGCACTCGCTGTGAAAGGTGTTAACCAGGCATTTACACAATCACCTTATCTTACTAACAAATAACAACTAACATTAGAAACGTTATGAAGACAATAAAATATATTTCCGTCAGAGTGTTGGCCATCGCAGCCCTCGCTCTCGTCTTTGCCATGCCGGCAAAGGCACAATTATCAGATAATGGATATGCGAATATCGACTGGCAATTTAATGTACCGTTAAGCAATGGATTTGCAGATGATGCAAGTGGCTGGGGTATGAACTTCGAAGGTGGTTATTTCGTAACCCCCAACCTGGGATTAGGCCTCTTCCTAAACTATCACACCAACCATGAATATGTAGGCCGTGAAACCTTTTCGGTAAATGGCGGTAGCATGACCAGTGACCAGCAACACACCATCTTTCAGTTGCCTTTCGGTGCAGCAGCACGTTATCAGTTCAACCGTGGTGGAGCATGGCAACCTTATGCCGGTGTAAAACTCGGTACAGAATATGCCAAAGTCCGCTCTAACTATAACATCTTTGAATCCAGAAACGAAAACTGGGGTTTCTACGTATCACCGGAAGTCGGTTTGAATGTTTACCCATGGGCTTATGGTCCGGGATTGCATCTGGCCCTGTATTATAGCTATAGCACCAACAAAGCCGACAACGTATTGACTTACAATGTGGACAAACTGAACAACTTCGGTTTCCGTATCGGATTGTCGTTCTAAATAGTGATAAATGATTAGTAATTAGTGATAAGTGATTAGTACCCTGCAGCATCATCGCGCAGCCCACTAATCACTTATCACTTTATCACTAATTGCTTATCACTAATCTCTTATCACGAACCACCACTTATTTGTCTACTTCATCGCCTTATAAAGTACTTCCTGTATTCGAGGACGAATATCCAACTCCATTAATTTGCGGTTTGTTGCATCAGGATAGGTACGATTACTTAAAAAAACATAGATCAGTTCATTATCCGGATCGACCCAGGCACAAGTACCTGTAAAACCGGTATGCCCATATACAGAGGCCGGTGCAGATTTTGTACAAGGACTTTTATCAGGAGTTTTCATATCCGGCTTATCAAAACCAAGCCCGCGACGGCTGATTTTAGAGACCTCGGTAGTAAACAACTTACAAGTTTCGCGGCTCAAATAACGATGCCCATCCAATTCTCCTTCATTCAAAAGCATCTGATAAATACGAGCTATTTCACGGGCATTAGAAAATAATCCGGCATTACCGCCGACTCCTCCCTGAAATGCGGCACACTCATCATGAACAAACCCCTGCAGTACACTTTTTCGCAAAAACCGGTCATTGGCCGAGGGAATAATCTCTGACTTCGGAAGACGGCGCAAAGGAAGATACAACGTACGTTCCAATCCCATTGGCGCATAAAACTCTTTCGCTAAATATTCATCCATCGGCATATCCGCCAACCGGTCCACCAAAAAACGCAAAAGGATAAAGCCGATATCACTGTAACGGTATTGTTTGGTTTTCAACGGTATCTCCGATATCTTTTCCTGTAAAACCTGTACGAAAGACTTACTAAGCCATAAGCTGTCACTAATCTGCAAACTGCATTCGGAAGTACGAACTTTGGAAGTCATTCCCTGCAAAAAACGGAAATTAGGATTCGCCCATGTAGTAACCCCCAAGCGCAATGGATGCAGTGCATCCCGCCGTGCAGAAAACAGACGTCCTTTATAACTCTCTTTATCAATAGCTTCGGGATAAAGAACGATTCCGGCAGGTAATCCGGATTGGTGCAAGAGTATTTCACGAATAGTTATGTCCTTTTTATCGGTTCCCTGTAACCACGGTAAATAATCGGAGAGCTTATCCGATAAATTAAAACGTCCCTTATCATAGAGCTTCATCAAAGCTAACAATGTTCCGGTTGTTTTTGAAAGTGAAGCAATGTCATACACATCGGCCGAATGTACCGGCGCACTACCTTTTCCTGCATGAGTACCAAAACAGCGGTCATACAAAATCTGCCCCTCTTTCATCACCACAATCTGACAACCGGGATAAGCTCCTGCTTTTATTCCCATCCGGGCAATGGAATCAATACGATCGAGCATTACAGAAGACATGCCGTATTCTTCCGGTTTAAAATGAGGAGGGGTATGCGGAGTAATCGTCACCCCGGCTCCCGTAGCAAATAATCCGCCAAGACTGGCAGAAAGCCGGCCGTCTGCCGAAGCACGGGCAAAAAGGATATCGGCTACCTGCCGTTGTACATCCTGCCCCGTAGAATGTGCCAATACAACGGCTTGTGCCGTCGAAACAGCACGATATATCTGCAACATCATCTTTCCGGGAGTAAAGAAAAGATAAACCGTCGGAGGAATTTTTTTATCAGTAGCCAATCCGGCAAAAAAGTTCTGAAAAGGAGCCAGCCGTTGTTCGCTTACCGCAACAATAACACGGCGATAACCGGAAAGCGAGTCTCTCAAAACCCTTTCCTGTGCTTCTGTCATCCCTTTACGAAGACGGAAACGCACCAGTGACGTATATTTTCCCAACCTGCCGGCAAGTGCATCCGTCTCTCCGGCATCGCCCACTTCCAGCAGAGCCATAGGCGGCATTTCTTTATCAGCATGAAGCGGCAGGATGTGTTCTTTATTATTCAAAACAGTTATGGCAGCCAGATTCAAGCGGCGGATCAGATCACGCGTCTGAGGTGTGTTGATCCGGGTTCCCAAACCGGAAAGCTGTATATTCGGTTTTCGGCTAAGTCCAAGGGCATATTTATAAGTAAGTACTTTCCGGCATTTACGATCCAATTCCTCACGCGAAAATTCACCACGCTCTACCGCTCCGATCACGGCCGGTACTTCTGCTTTCAAGTTTCTCGGAGCGAGAACCATATCATTCCCTGCCTTCAAAGCCTGCAAACAAAGATCGGCATTACCCGAAACGCCTTTCATTGCAAGCGCATCTGTAAAAATCAACCCTCTAAAGGCTAATTCTTCCGTCAATAAGCCATATACCACATTACGCGAAAGGGATGAAGGCAACCCACTCAAAGGCTCGATAACAGGCACTTGGAGATGCCCTACCATCATACCGCTCAACCCGGCCCGTATCGCTTCTTTAAACGGATACAGTTCCACGCTATCCAAGCGTTCACGCGTAAAAGGCAAGACAGGCAATGCCTTATGAGAATCCACATCCGTATCTCCATGTCCCGGAAAATGCTTACAAACAGAAAGAACACGTCCACTTTCCAAACCACTGGCATAAGCAATCACTTTATCCGACACACGCACAGGGTCCTCACCAAAAGAACGATTATTGATAACCGGATTTTGCGGATTGATATTCACATCCGCCACAGGGGCAAAATTGACCTGTACACCAAGCTCACGGCATTGACGAGCCATTTCACGGCCATACTCATAAATCAACTGATTATCCTGTATACATCCCAATACCATATTGCGCGGAAAAAGCGGAGTACCGCGAAGGCGCATCGACAATCCCCATTCCCCGTCAAAAGTAATCATCAACGGAAGACGTGCCATACGTTGCGCCTGATTGGTGAGGATAGCTTGTGTTTGCATTTTTCCACCGGAAAATAAAAGACCGCCTACTTTATAAGTATCCACCGCTTCGCGCAACAGTGCCTGATTGGCCTTGGTATCTACCGGAGCAATGGTATAAATAAACAGTTGCCCTACCTTCTCTTTCAAGCTGAGCCGGTTCATCACCGAATCCACCCATTGCCGGCAATGCGGATCTTGTTCTGCTTTATAAAGAAGAAGAGGATGTACATTTGTCTGACCGTACAAAAACTCACCGAAGCAAAAAAGCAGTAGAGGTATCAGGTATTTCTTCATCTCATCTAAATATATGATTGGCAAATTATCAGTTTAGCATCCGTTCCCTTACTCCCGTTCAAATGTCAAATCTATTTTCCCGACAAAAATGCCATTCTTACCCGTATGCGATACAGGGATTGATTCACCGTCCAGATTTTGGAAAAAGACCGGCTCCTGCATAAAAGTATGGGAATGGCCGCCAAGTACGACATCGATATTTCGTGTTTGATGTACCAGCATCTCATCTTCTTTTATTCCAAGATGCGACAAACAAACTACAGCATCACACCCTTCCACGTCTTTCAACTTCGCAGCCACCTCATTCGCCACCGGTACGGGATCTTTGAACACTACGCCTTCGCACTTATCGGCCTGTACGAGCCCCTCCATTTTTGCACCAAGCCCGAATACTCCTATTTTCAACCCGTCACGTTCCAATATAACGTACGGCTTCACAAGACCTTCGAGCACAGTACCCTCCATGCCATAATTGGCACAAACGATTGGAAAATCAGCCATCTTAAACAAACGCGCCATGTTTTCCAAACCAAAATCGAACTCATGATTACCGATAGTGGCTGCATCGTACTTCATCAGATTCAACATTTTAATTTCCACCTCTCCCTTAAAAAGGTTATAATAGGGTGTACCTTGCGAGAAGTCTCCGCAGTCGAACACTAAAACATCGGGGTTATTTTCACGGAACTGATCCAACAGGGCAGCCCGACGCACAAAACCACCCATGCCGGCATATTTGTCGGCAGCGTGTACATCGATCGGCTCGATGCGGCTATGGGTATCACTGGTTTGCAACAATGTAAGTGTTTTTGTCTGCTGTGCAAATCCCGGAAGAAGCGCACATAGCAGAAAGAATATGGTTATTGATAATTGATACCTTTTCATTATCTGGTTATTTTGTAAATTCGTTATTCATGATCATTTTACTGTAATTCTTCCTTCCATACGAGAAGTAATCTTCTTTCCGGCCTTTGTCTGCTGCTCCACATAATCCATGAACAGTCCACGTAAAGTAGCTCCGGGAGGACACTCTCTGTTCTCGGCTTTCACCAATGGGTTCATTCCGTCATTTCCATCGGCCAAGTAATCGATGGTAGCTATCGTGTACAGCTTGTTATCATCCACCGGTTTTCCTCCGATAGTACCGTTCAACAGTTCACCGTCTTTAGTAATATCCAGGCGAACCCCACTTACTCCCTCACCTCGGCAGGCAGCAATGGATGCAAACAGTTCCTTCAAGACACTCCCTTTCACTGTCACGACACAAAGGGAGTTTTCGAAAGGCAATATTTCATAAATGTTTCCACAAGTGATTTCACCTTCCGAAAGTATATTACGTAACCCGCCCATATTCATCAATCCCATATCGGCAGGCTTACCCAATACCTGTACGGCAGCTTCTCTCAACACATCCGCCACCAGATTGGATAACAAACTTTCCGGCGCCCCTTTGTCCATCGTCATCTCACTCGTACCTACCACCCGGTACATCACGCTATCTACCGAAGCCTTATACGGAGCCAACAACGCCACAGCGTCCGTATCCGGATGTACGTCCCATATTGAATCAATTGTAATCATGCTTCCATCAATTCTTGCCAGTTTATAAGGTGACTGGCAGGAAGCAAGCATCAGAAGCCCCGTTAGGGCCACTCCCGAAAAGAGCTTTGCATAAGTTTGTTTCATATACTGTTTTTTTAATCGTTCTACAAATATAGATAAAAATGTTGGTAGTGTGCCAAAAAATTCGTTACTTTGCACCGCTTTCGCGCAATCGCTGTTAGGAGAGAGTTGCCTGATATGTTGCGTTGTAACGATAAAACAATTTAATAATAACAACAATGGATTTAATTAAAATTGCAGAAGAAGCATTTGCTACCGGTAAACAGCATCCGAACTTCAAAGCAGGTGACACAGTAACCGTAGCATATCGTATCATCGAGGGTAACAAAGAACGTGTACAGTTGTACCGTGGTGTTGTTATCAAAATTGCTGGTCACGGTGACAAGAAGCGTTTTACAGTACGCAAAATGTCTGGGACAGTAGGTGTAGAAAGAATTTTCCCGATCGAATCACCGGCTATCGACAGCATCGAAGTGAACAAGGTAGGTAAAGTTCGTCGCGCTAAATTGTATTATTTGCGTGCACTTACCGGTAAGAAAGCCAGAATCAAAGAAAAAAGAGTTAACGGTTAATTCCGATAATCTCCAATTCGAGATAAAAAAGAGAAAGTTCCGTAAGGAATTTTCTCTTTTTTATTTTCCAATATTACAAGATAATGAATGTTAGTATTACAATTATGGCTTCATGGTTATTGTTCCAGTTGCGAAGTCCAATTCCAATGTCACAACAGGTACAGATACCTCTCTCAGTTTTAGGCCTAAGGTATCGCCTTGCCAATGCACGAACAAAGTTTCAAAAGCAGGAATATAATACTGTATATCCGCTACGCTCGAGTTCCATTCGCGTTGGGTTTCCCATGCTTTCTCTAAAACATCCAACTCCTCTTCCAAATCACCGGAAATAGTATATTTAAAATGATCTGTTCCCTCCAAATTATAGAAATTGCCGATCATCTTATCTCTGTTTTTAAGTAGGAAAGTCAGCACGCAGCCTTGCCTCACTGTATTAAGCGTTATTGTCTTTTTACTATCAACCACAACACCATCCATATAAGCTACACCAAAAGCATTATAAACACCTACATTTTCCACACATATAACTGAGAATCCTTTAGTCTGAGTATCAAATGCCAACCAATTAAATTCTTTATCTCCCCTCACAAAATCACTCACAACTACAACCCTATATTCTCCCGGATCCAATTCTCCGGTGGTATAAGAGGCTACATCTTTTACGTTAGAAACATAACGAGTATCCTTCGCAACAATAGAAACTTCTTCTTCACCTTGCTTCAAGACCAAATAAGTAAAGCGAAGTTGAAGCCCATCTGTCAACTCACCTGTAAAAAACAGATTCCCATCCACACTTTTCAAACCTTTCACAACATCATAAGCCGATGTATTAACAGTCAGCTTGATCGCGTTATCCTCCTCATCCTCACAAGACACCAAGGAGATGCACACGCATAGACATAGAAACAAATAAAATAATCCTTTCATTTTTCTTTTTTTCATTGTATTAGATATATTAGTTCTACATAAAAAATTGTTATCTAAAGACGCCCGGGCAGCCGCTCTTTCAAAGCAGACTAACGCACCATTGAGTTAAAAAACACCTCATATTTATAAACAATAAAAGGATCCATTTATTGTTATGGGTACAAATAAAATCCCCGGACAAACAAACAGTTCACCCGGGGCTTTAGCTATATGATATTGAATAATAACCCGCTTATTTTGAAGTTACCTTGCCGGTTGCAAAATCCAATTCAAGAACCACATCTTTTCCATTGCCCAATTTTATTTTATAAGTATCGCCTTGCCAACCCAACGTCATGGGGTCTATTACCGCTCCGGTAGCAGCACAATAATGCTGAACAGCTGGCATGCCGGCAGTCCACTTGTGTTGCATCGCTTCTGTTCTGTAGCTAAAATCGTCACCAAATTTCCCATAAGCCGTATAAGTAAACTTTTCCATAGTCAAAGTATATGAATCATCGGTCATCTTGTCCGTATTTTTAAGCAGGAAAGTAACCAAACCGCCTTTTCGCACTGTATTAAGCGTTATTTCTTTTTTGCTATCCATCACGATATCACTCATATAAGCTGTACCGAAAGCATTATAGACTCCTGCACTTTGCAGACACTCAACCGACAGGCCCTTATACTGTTTGTTGATCGAGACCTGGTTATATTCAATATTTCCCTTTACAAAATCACTCGTAACGATCACACTATAATCACCCGGTTCCAATTCTTCTGTCGTATACGAAGCAATAGCACTTATATTAGAGAGATAACGGCTATCGTTCGCAACAATAGAGACGTCATTGCCTGCCTGCTTCACAACCAGAAAAGAAACACGAATCCGGAGACCGTCGGACAACTCATCCGTGAAATACAGATCGCCTTTCGCATCTTTCAAATCTTTCACTACATCGTATACCGATGTGTTGATTGTCAGCTTGATCGCATTATCCTCTTCTTCACACGAAACCAATGATACACAAGCATATACAAGCGCAAACAAATAAAACAACTTTTTCATTTTTACTTCTTTATAATGTTAATAATATTACTTCGCCATATAATCCAGCACTGTGTAAGGCTTCCATTTGCCCTCTTTATCCTTTATCAGTTCCATGGTTTCATTTTCTATCACTATATCTCCCTCTTTAAAATTTTCCAAGATTTTGCCAAACGGAGTGATGTTGGTGAGAACAACTGTATAGTGAGCATATCCTTTATTTTCCCCGACATACTCCTTGCTAATCACCTTGCCCACCTTCTCATTGGCTCCTCTCATCGCAACAAACGCCACGCTTCCCTGCTTTAAAGGTGTGCCTTTCAGGTATTTTTCACCTTCTGGAGTCAAGCCGACAATGATACGATAAATCGCTCCTACCCGTTCCCTCTGCTCCACAGTAATCAAACCCGCTTCCTGCAAAGCTAAAAACTGTTCCATTTTCAGATTGCGCTCTCCCACAGATCCGTATTTAATGGTAGCCGATTCATCGAAAGTTACATCCCCTATCGGAAGATAGGCTGCTTTATACGCGGCTTGATCCGGTGCGGTACCTCCCAAAGTTAAAAGTGCATTTCCAGTATCTTCTATTACCCGATCAGATACTTTACCATCTCCACAAGATACCAGTAGGTAGAAACCTGCCAGCATCAACAAATAATTAACTGCTTTCATAATTTACAATTATCAGATTAAACAAAGATCTTATCAAGCTCTAAACAAATGCTTTATATCCTATTGAAGCATTGATAATATCATTAATTTATTTTAAAATAGGATATTGCAAAGATAGTATATAAGCAAACACTGACCTGTCACCCCAAAGGGTGTTTTTATTACCTAAAAAGACAAATACATCATAAAGTCCATACATACAAAATGGCAACATGCAAAAGCCCCGGACAAACAAATGTTCGCCCGGGGCTTTATTACCTTTATATAATAATGAAGTAGACTCTTAAAAAGATTACAAGTCTTTCAACTCCCAAGCCAATGCACTGGCACCCAGCACAGCAGCATCAGAATCTTTTAATTCGGAAACCAATAGCTTGGTTTTACCTTTATAGATATTAAGCAAATTATCTTCCATTGCTTTATGGATCGGTTTCATGATATAATCACCCGATTTTGCAAGACCACCGAACAACACAATTGCCTCCGGACTGGAGAATGCAATGAAATCTGCCAAAGCCTCACCAAGTATAGTACCTGTGAACTCAAAAATTTCCTGTGCCAATTTATCACCCTGCACTGCTGCATCATATACATCTTTTGAAGTAATGTTTTCTGCAGGAATATTACGCAAAAGGCTGGCATCCGTGCGTGCAGCCAAGAATTCACGAGCCGTACGGGCTACACCTGTAGCCGAGCAATACGTCTCCAGACAACCTTTACGTCCGCAACCGCACATACGTCCCGTACCGCGACGAACAATCACATGGCCCAACTCACCGGCAAAACCATCGTGACCATAAACCATCTGTCCGTTAATAACAATACCGCTACCGACACCTGTGCCCAATGTAATCATGATAAAATCCTTCATACCACGCGCAGCTCCATAGGTCATTTCACCTACACCGGCCGCATTGGCATCATTAGTCAAAGCCGTAGGAATGCCAAGACGTTCTTCAAACATGGCAGCCAAAGGAATAATACCTTTCCAAGGCAAGTTAGGAGCGAATTCGATTGTTCCGCTATAATAGTTTCCGTTAGGAGCACCGATACCGATACCTTTTATTTTTTCAACGCCACCTTGTGAGATGATAAGAGGAAGAAGATTTTTACATACTTCATCTACATATTCTTCTACTGTTTCATAAGCCTGAGTTTTTACAGAGCCGCTTGCAATAATAGTACCGCGTGCATCTACAATACCAAAGACAGAGTTTGTTCCGCCTATGTCAATACCTACTACGTAGGGTTTTTCCATGTTTGAATTCATGATAGTTCGTTTAAAAGGGTTAGTTTATTAATAATTTATTGCACACAAATTACGTAAAGAAGATTGAGTCTACAAAATGTTTTTTTAAAAAACTTCACTCTGTTTGCAACTTTTCGTATCTTTCGTGCGTCTAATAGGAGAAATTATAAGAAAAGCCAAACTAAATAAAAGAAATTGTGATACACCTCAAAGACATTAACAAGACTTACTACAATGGAGCTCCCCTCCATGTGCTCAAAGGTATCAACCTCGACATAAAACGTGGAGAGTTCGTTTCTATCATGGGAGCATCAGGATCGGGAAAGTCCACCTTACTAAACATACTGGGCATTCTTGACAACTATGATACCGGTGACTATTACCTGAATAACGTACTGATAAAAGACCTCAGCGAAACCAAAGCTGCAGAATACAGAAACCGGATGATAGGATTTATCTTCCAGTCCTTCAACTTGATTTCTTTTAAGAATGCTGTGGAGAATGTAGCCCTGCCACTATTCTACCAAGGGGTAAGCCGCAAAAAAAGGAATGCCCTGGCATTGGAGTATCTGGATAAGTTGGGGTTGAAAGATTGGGCGCATCACATGCCAAACGAGATGAGTGGCGGACAAAAACAACGCGTTGCCATTGCACGCGCATTGATCACCCAACCCCAAATTATCTTGGCTGACGAACCGACCGGTGCGCTGGACAGCAAGACTTCCGTCGAGGTAATGCAAATATTAAAAGACCTCCACAAAACGGGAATGACCATCGTAGTAGTGACACATGAAAGCGGTGTAGCCAATCAAACGGATAAAATTATTCATATCAAGGACGGAATCATCGAACGGATTGAGGAGAACCTCGATCATGATGCATCTCCTTTCGGCCAACACGGAATAATGAAATAAGAAAAAAGAAAGGATTTACGATTAGACAATTGGCAATTTCCGATTAAAAATAGTCTTTGTTTGTTCATCTCTTTCCCATCTCAAAATATAAACCGATAATATCAATCGTAAATCGTAAACGTACCTATGGACTCAAAGATTAAACAATGGTCATGACCATAGGGAATAAATCTAAATAAAATCATGTTTGACATTTGGCAAGAAATATATGGTACCATCAAACGGAACAAATTGCGCACATTCCTCACAGGATTTGCCGTAGCATGGGGCATCTTTATGCTTATCGTACTGTTAGGGGCAGGCAACGGACTGATCCACGCGTTCGAACAATCGTCTTCGGAACGGGCCTTGAATTCTATCAAGATATTTCCCGGGTGGACTACCAAATCGTATGAAGGGCTGAAAGAAGGACGAAGGGTTAAGCTAGATAACAAGGACTTAGATATAACCAAAGAACAGTTCCAAGAAAATGTAATCGAAGTCGGTGCAACCTTATATCAAAATAGTACCAATCTAAATTTTGGTAAAGAATATGTCAACCTAAGACTAACAGGAGTATTCCCGAATTTCCCGGAAGTAGAAACGGTAAAACTATCCAAAGGACGGTTCATTAATGAGATAGACATACGACAATGCAGGAAGGTGATTGTTCTCAATACCAAAACAGCCGAAATCCTTTTCGATAAAACTCATACAGAACCTATCGGACAAAACGTAAAAACAGGGGGGATTATCTATCAGGTAGTAGGGCTGTATAAAGACCAGGGAGACAACAGTTCAAGTGATGCATATATTCCTTTTACAACTCTACAACTCATTTATAATGAAGGAAATAAAGTAAACAATATCATTTTCACCACCAAAAATCTGAAGTCAATAGAAGACAACAAGGCTTTTGAAACTCAATACCGCAAAGTATTAGGAGCCCACCACCGCTTCGATCCTACTGACGAAAGTGCCATCTGGATATGGAACCGGTTTACCAATTACCTGCGCAACATGGGAGCCATGAATATGCTTCGGATAGCTATTTGGGTGATAGGTATCTTCACACTGCTGAGCGGAATTGTAGGAGTCTCGAATATCATGCTGATTACCGTAAAAGAACGAACCCGGGAATTCGGCATCCGCAAAGCATTGGGAGCAAAACCACGGTCTATCTTATGGCTCATTATCGTAGAGAGCGTTGCAATCACTACTTTTTTCGGATATATAGGAATGGTCAGCGGCATTGCAGTAACCGAATGGATGAACAGCGCTTTCGGAAACCAGCAAATGGATAACGGTATGTGGTCGGAAACCGTATTCTCTAATCCGACGGTAGATTTGGGAATTGCCATACAAGCCACTCTGACATTAGTCATAGCAGGCACTTTAGCCGGGTTCTTCCCTGCCCGGAAAGCAGTAACCATCAGCCCGATAGAAGCGCTCAGAGCAGACTAATAATGTGCCAATTATTCAATGTGCCAATATGCCAATGGAAAAAATTGGGAAATTAGGAAATTGAATAATTGAATAACAAATTAAATAACTAAGTAATTAACCGTGCACAGCCAATTGACACATTGGCAAATTAGCACATTGGCAAATTATTCAAGATGCGAATAGACATAGACACGTGTGAGGAAATCCTTATCACGATAACAAGAAACAAAACCCGGAGCCTGCTTACGGCATTCGGAGTATTCTGGGGTATTTTCATGCTCGTGGCACTCATTGGAGGCGGACAAGGTATGCAAAATGCCATGCAGGTGCAGTTTGAAGGATTCGCCACAAACTCCGGTTTTGCATGGCCGCAGAAAACAGGCGAGGCCTACAAAGGATTCCGTAAAGGACGCTGGTGGAGCTTAAATATCGATGACATCGAACGTATACGCAAAAATGTAGACGGGATCGAGCTTATCACCCCTTCCATTGCCCGTTGGGGCTCTAAATCGGTATATGAAGACAAAAAATTCGATTGTATCGTGAAAGGACTACATCCCGAATATGAAAATATCGAAGCACAAGATATTTCCCTCGGGAGATTTATAAATGATGTGGATATACGCGAAGCGCGCAAAGTATGTGTCATCGGGAAACGTGTGTATGAAAGCCTGTTTACACCGGGCACCGATCCTTTGGGAAAATACATTCGCGTAGACGGAATTTACTATCGTGTCATCGGATTATCGGTGGCAGAAGGAAATATCAGCATCCAAGGGCAATCATCCGAATCTGTTATATTGCCTTTTACAACCATGCAACGGGCTTATAACCTGGGACGTAACATAGAGTTGGCCTGCTTTACTGTCAAACCGGGTTTGAAAGTGACAGATATACAGCCGGAAGTAGAACGTATTATCAAAGAAGCACACTTCATATCACCGGATGACAAACAAGCCATCATGGTATTAAACACAGAGGCTATGTTTTCAATGATGGATAACCTATTCACAGGTATACGCATTCTTATCTGGATGGTAGGATTGGGTACTCTGTTAGCAGGAGCCATCGGGGTATCAAACATCATGATGGTAACAGTGCGCGAACGTACTACCGAAATCGGTATTCGCCGTGCGATCGGTGCCCGTCCCAAGGATATACTCCAACAAATTCTTTCTGAAAGCATGGTACTTACCACAATAGCCGGAATGATGGGAATCTCATTTGCCGTATTAGTACTTCAAGTGATGGATATGACCATCACCAGTGACAGTGGGAGGTCTTTCGGCTTCCAGGTTACATTCGGTTTGGCTGTGGGCACTTGTGCATTATTAATCACATTGGGCATGCTGGCAGGACTGGCACCCGCCTACCGGGCAATGGCCATTAAACCGATTGAAGCCATCCGTGACGAATAATCACAATTGGCAAATCAAAGAGAGATAAAAAAGAAAAATATAAAATCAAAAAATAAGACTAAGATGAAAAAGTTTCTGAAAATCACATTGCTGGTAGTCCTAACAGCCGGTATCATAGGGACATTTGTATTCCTGTGGATGAAATCAAGACCGAAAGTTGTTGTATACGAAACAGTAAACGCCGAGATCACCGATCTACAAAAAACAACAGTGGCCACGGGTAAAGTAGAGCCTCGCGATGAAATCCTCATCAAGCCTCAAATCTCGGGTATCATTGACGAAGTATACAAAGAAGCCGGACAGAGCATCCGCAAAGGTGAAGTGATTGCCAAAGTAAAGGTAATCCCGGAGTTAGGACAGGTAAACTCTGCCGAAAGCCGTGTACGCCTGGCGGAAATTAATGAGAAACAGGCACAGACGGATTTTGACCGCGTAGAGAAGTTATTCAAAGACAAACTCATCAGCCGCGAAGACTTCGAAAAAAGCGAAGTGGCACTGAAACAGGCGCGTGTAGAAGTACAGACGGCTAAAGATGCACTTGAAATTATCAAAGAAGGGATTACTAAAAACAGCGCTTCACTCTCCAGTACTTTAATCCGTTCGACAATAGACGGGCTGATATTGGATGTCCCGGTAAAAGCCGGTAACTCCGTAATTATGAGTAATACGTTCAATGACGGAACAACCATCGCTACGGTGGCCAATATGAATGATTTGATTTTTAAAGGTAAGATAGACGAAACGGAAGTCGGACGTATTCACGAAGGAATGCCTGTAAAACTAACCATCGGCGCATTACAAAATCTGACATTCGATGCCAAACTGGAATATATTTCTCCTAAAGGGGTGGAGGAAAACGGCGCTAACCAATTTGAGATAAAAGCAGCAGTATCCGTGCCCGACAGCGTACAAATCCGTTCAGGCTATTCGGCAAATGCAGAAATTGTGCTTCAACGCGCCCAACAGACCTTAGCAGTACCTGAAAGTGTTATTGAGTTCAGTGGCGACTCCACTTTTGTCTATGTGATGACAGATTCGGTACCGGAACAAAAATTCCAACGCAAACCAGTAACTGCCGGCATGAGCGATGGTATCAAGATAGAGATAAAAAGCGGCGTGACAGCGAAAGATAAAATCCGTGGAGCGGAGAAGAAAGATAAATAATAAAATCAATAACAGGAAATTATGAAAAAAGGACTTATTATATTCTCTCTTGCCACACTCTGCGTCACCAGCCAGGCGCAGGAAGGATGGACGCTACGCCAATGTATCGACTATGCCATCGAACACAATATCGAAATCCAGCAGACAGCCAATGAAGCTGAACAAAATGCCATAGAAGTAAATACGGCAAAATGGGCAAGGCTGCCGAATCTGAGCGGTTCGGCAGGGCAAAATTGGAGCTGGGGACGTTCACAGTCACCCAAAGACAATACATACAGTGATGTAAACAGTGGCAGTACACAATTCGGACTTAATACCAATGTTCCGTTGTTCACCGGACTGCAACTGCCCAATCAGTATGCACTTTCCAAACTGAACCTTAAAGCGGCAATCGAAGACCTGAACAAGGCTAAGGAGGACATTGCTATCAATGTAACTTCCTCTTATCTACAGGTTTTGTTCAATATGGAACTCAGTAAGGTAGCAGCCAGCCAGACGGAACTCAGTAAAGAACAATGCAAACGTATCATCCGCCTTGCCGAAGTAGGAAAGGCTTCGTCTGCCGAAGTAGCCGAAGCTAAAGCCCGTGTGGCACAAGACGAAATGAGCCTGGTACAAGCTGAAAACAATTACCAGCTGGCTCTGCTGGATCTAAGTCAGTTATTGGAACTGCCTACCCCCGAAGGATTTACACTCGCACAACCTGATACTGTAGTAAACTTCGCTCCGTTGACAGCACCGGACGATATATATACGGAGGCATTGAGCAATAAACCCGGTATCCGAGCTGCGCAATTCCGCTTGGAAGGAAGCGAAAAAAGCATACGCATAGCTCAAAGTAATTATTATCCACAACTTTCTTTCGGAGCAAGTATAGGAACAAATTTCTATACATTGAACGGTTCTGCCGAACACAGCTTCGGTTCTCAATTGAAAAATAATCTGAATAAAGGCATCGGATTCAATCTGAGTGTGCCATTATTCAACCGCTTGGCTACCCGTAACCGTGTTCGCAGTGCCCGGTTGCAGCAAACCAACCTTGCCCTGCAACTGAACAACACCAAGAAGGTGCTTTACAAAGAGATTCAACAGGCATGGTACAACGCTGTAGCTGCCGAAAGTAAGTTCAATAGCAGTATGGCAGCCGTTACTGCCAATGAAGAATCTTTCCGTCTGATGAGTGAGAAATTCGATAACGGGAAAGCCACTTTTGTGGAATACAATGAAGCCAAACAAAATCTAACAAAATCATTATCAGACAAAATACAAGCAAAATATGACTACCTGTTCCGCACCAAGATTCTCGACTTCTACAAAGGAAAAGCAATCGAATAATCAATAATATCAGTTATCTTTGCTTCATAAACTAAAAAAGACAAGTATATGAAGCAAAGATTTGAAAATAGCCAGTTTCAACTTAAACTTTTATATATCGGACAGCTCCTTATGGAATTCCCAATATGGTGCAGCCAATCAAGCCGAGTTCACAAGGCAACGTACAAAAATCCTTGCCGCCCTTAAAGCCATGAATGCAGATATATATGCTCTTTGCGAGGTTGGTGAAGGAAGAACGGCCGTACAAGATATAGTAAACGGACTAAATGAAGCAGAGGGAACGGATAAATATGCTTATATAGATAGCGGAGATAGCCACGAAAGTACCTACACTAAAAATGTATTTGTTTACAATACAACCAAAGTAACACCCTACAAAGAATTCCGTACCATCGGCTCGTACCTTAAACTCCGCCATGTGGCACAAGCTTTTGATCTGAAAGAGAATCAGGAAAGATTGATAATCTCATTAAATCACTTCAAATCAAAGTCAAGCGGTAACGGAAGCAATGCCGATCAATACGACGGGCAAGGAAGCTCAAATATTCAACGGCAATCCGAGACTCGTACACTCATCAATGAATTGAATGCCCTGATCAGCTATTACGAGGATCCGGATATATTGATATTGGGTGATTTAAACGCATACTCCAAAGAAGACCCCATCCGAATATTAACAAACGCTTCTTTGACAAATCTGCTCGAACAATTCTCTCCCCTGGATTATAGCTATGTTTATAACGGAGCTACCGGTTATCTGGATCATTCAATTGCTTCTATCAGCATGAGTAAACAAGTAACAGATGCATTCCCCTGGCATATTAACGCAGATGAACAAAGTAAATTCGGTTATAAATATGCTGCAGATTATTCTCCGGACCCATACCGTTGTTCCGACCATGATCCGATCATCACAACTTTGATGTTAGGACAAACAACAGGAAACGGTCATCAGGAAGTCACCGCCAAAAACAGAATTCAAATCTTCGGTAATCCCCGCGACGGTTACTTAACCTTGAAAGGAGAAAATATAAATAAGGTAGAAGTTCTTTCTGTCAACGGACAAATCATTGTCACGAATACGGTTCACCCATCCGAAAGTTATTTTATTCTGCCAACAGATGTTTTAGCTGAAGGATTCTATTTAATACGTGTATATAATGGAGGATCGTGTACCACGCTTAAAATTATAATTCCATAATAAAAGGCTTCGTATAACCTTTCGGAAATACGAAGCCTGACATTTCTTTCTATTTTTATTACAATATAGTTTAATAAGCAATGGCTATCAGTTCAAAATCATTGTCGCATTTATTCAAAGTATTCAAACTCCAGTCTTTCCCTGCTTCATTCCACTTGTAATTTACATATGCCACCGGCATATTATCCGCATTAAGCTCATAAACACTTTTCTCTACCGAATCAATGTAAGCTTTATGACGTTCATTCCAGCGGGCGTATTCCATAGTTATTTCATTGCCGCCATATAAATAAGTTATCTTAAAATAAGGCACCCATTTATCACGACTTCCATCCCATTTAAATGCTTCTTTAGCAGTCATTCTCTTCTGGTTATCATAAGAAAAATCGTATTTCATATGTCTGTAAAGAGAACCATCCATTCTATAAATCACTTTTGAAGTAACAAGATCACCATCTTTAATTTCATTAGTTACGAAGTTTTCTTCCTGAGCTTTCAACTCTGCATTTGTAATGCCTATAACTGCCATAGCTGCCAAAACAATCATTCTGAAAAATACTGTTGCTTTCATAATCGTATCTATTTATTTAGTTAAACTTTTTCCCATTTATACATTAGACGTATCTATTCATTCAAAGGTTGCATCATTTTCTGTTTTTTTTCTACTCTTTTTTGATGCTTGTCTTCATGTGTATGAATGCAAGTAATATGCCAAAGCAATAACGCACTGGTTATCAGTAATTAATCAAAAATCTAATATGTACGAAAATGAACACATGTACGCTTATATGCGGACAGTATACTATTTTTAATTATCTTTGTCTCCCGCTTTATGGAACAACAAAAAGAATATAGAAGTATCGTAAAAACCACTGCCCTCTTTGGGGGAGTGCAAGCTTTTCAAGTTCTGCTAACTTTGGTACGTACCAAAGTGGTAGCATTGCTTCTTGGAGTAGACGGTGTAGGATTATTAGGACTGTTGAATAATACCATAAGCATGGTGCAAAGCATTACAGGATTGGGGATTAATCAAGGTGGAGTAAAAAGTATATCTGCCGCAGGCAATCCCCAGAAGGCGGCACAAACAGCTTCTTTGGTGAGACAAATGAGTTTGTATGCCGGACTATTCGGTTCAGCAGTGATATTAACTCTTTCCCCATGGTTATCACAGTGGAGCTTCGGTAACCGGGATTTTACAGGAGCTTATATGTGGTTAGCCTGCACATTACTATTTGATACGCTAACGAAAGGCGAATTGGCCATCTTCCAAGGCTTCCGGCGTCTCCGGATTCTGGCACAAGCCAATTTAATCGGTGCATCCGCAGGCCTGTTAATCTCCCTACCTATATATTACATATGGAGAACAGATGGCATTGTAGCCGCCATTATCCTTTCCTCTATCTGCGGTTATTTCGCTACTTTACTATTTCGTGACAAGCAAAAGACTCCTCCCCTCCCCATCTACCAAGAAGGTAAAAGCATCATTACCATCGGAGCGATACTCACAATCAGCGGTTTTGCCAGTACATTAGTCAGTTATTTATTTAATATTTACCTCAGAAGTCATGGTGGTCTGCAAGATGTAGGTATCTATCAATCCGGGTTCGGGTTAATTGATAAGTATGTAGGTCTTATTTTTGTGGCAATGAGTACAGACTATTATCCGCGTCTGGCAGCAGTCCACACCCAAAACACGAAATTAAGTTCCATCATGAATCAACAGACAGTAGTATCATTATTGATATTATGCCCGGTAATTGCCATCTTTCTGCCTACCGCTCCTTTAATCGTACAGTTACTCCTTACAAAGTCTTTCTTACCAGTCATTCCCTTTCTGTCATGGGCTATATTGGGAATGATTTTCAAAGTAACTTCAACCTGTTTAGGATATATACTTATCGTTAAAGGAGCACATCGTTTATTTCTCGGTACCGAACTATTATCTTCAATAATCATTTTAAGTAGCAATATTATAGGATATACTTTAGCTGGAATCAAAGGTATTGGCATTGCTTTCCTTATTAGTTATATTTGTTATTTTATTGTAGTAGGCAGCATTTGCCGCTACAAATTTAACATTAAATTCAACAAAGAAGTTATTAGATTGTTTTTTTTCACAATGACAACTTCAATAGTCAGTTTTATTACAATCTATTATGGGATACCAATAAATCCATGGGCAGGATATACATTCTGCAGTTTATTAATATTAATAAACTGTGTTTTTTCTCTTAGAAGACTATGGCTACATATTAAATAAAACAATTATATTTGTATTCATGAATCCTCAATTAAGCATCATTATCCCATTCTATGGAAAAGCTGACAAGACTTTGTTGCAGTACTGTATCGATTCCATTAACAATCAAGCTATACCATTAGAAAAATATGAACTGATTATTGCAGATGGTAATGGAAAAAATTTAGGTGCAGGTGCAGCCCGTAATAATGGTATTCTTCAAGCTAATGGAGAATATATTCTTTTCGTAGATGCAGACGACTATTTATTTCCTAATTCTTTACTTCATTGTCTCGATTTCTTAGAAAAAGAACATCCTGATGTCTTATCTTTTAAGTTCCAAAAAGTAATACAAGCCAATCAATCTCAAAAAAAGAAAAAGTGTCGACATACAATATACACATCAGGAGCAGAATTTATGGCTAAATGCAATTTTATGGGAGCTGCCTGTATCCATTTTGTGCGAAAGGAACTATTAATAAAACATCAACTTTTTTTCCCAGAAAATACATATCATGAAGATGAAGCTTTTGTTGCTTTGCTATATTTTTATGCTCAAAAAACGATTATTACCAATTGGCATATATATGCATATTTTCAACACCCTCAATCTATTACTTATCAAAGAGACGAGGAACAAGGGCTAAAGCACGTAAAAGATTTCTACAATATTTTATCCTATTTACGTAGCTTTTTAGAAACAGAGTACAAGGTGACTCCGCTTCAGCAAAAAGCTCTACAACGAAGAATACATTTTTTAACAATAGACTATATACAGCAACTTATACTTAACCGGCGTTCACTCTCTTTTATTCTGTCTGAAACAAAGAAACTTGCAGTAGACAAATATATTCCACTTCCAGCGAATAAATATTCTTGGAAATACACCATTGCTCAAACAATTATTAATTTATTAACGCATTTATGAAAATACTACTTCTCGGAGAATTCAGTAATTTGCATTGGACACTAGCGGAAGGACTTCGTAAGTTAGGACACGAAGTATGTGTTGTCTCCAACGGAGACCGTTGGAGAAATTATCAACGTGATATTTCTCTCACAAGACAATCTGATAGTATATTAGACGGCATACAATATGTACTACAATTACTTCGTGTTCTTCCTCTATTAAAAGGATACGATGTGGTGCAATTAATCAATCCATGTTTCCTACATCTAAAAGCTCAAAAATGTTTGTATATCTACCAATACCTGCGTAAGCACAATAAAAAAGTTTTTTTGGGTGCTTTTGGAAATGACTTTTATTGGACCAGTTTATGTATGAAAACAAATGCCCTTCGCTATTCAGAATTCAAAATCGGAGATAAAGAACGCTATACTGCAAACAATCACAATATCCTTCAAGAATGCCTTTATGGGAATACAGCTTATACAACAAAAGAAATTGCCCAAACCTGTAACGGCATTATAGCTTGCCTATGGGAATACTATGTAGCCTATATTCCCTATTTTCCCGATAAAACGACTTTTATTCCCCTCCCTATCGATTACTCCAATATTACGAGCCGTGTACGGACAGAGCCTGAGAAAGTAAACTTTTTCATTGGCATCCAGTCTGCACGGAGCGATATAAAAGGAACGGATATTATGTATCCCGTCTTAAAAGAGATACAAAAAAAATACCCGGACCAATGTCGTATCACAGAAGCGATCGATGCTCCGTACGCGATTTATCAAAAATTAATGGATGATGCTGATGTACAATTAGACCAGCTCTACTCATACACTCCTTCCATGAATTCATTATTAGCCATGGCAAAAGGAGTGATTGTGCTGGGCGGCGGAGAAGAAGAAAATTATGAAATAATAAATGAAAAAGAGCTACGTCCCATTATCAATGTATATCCCTCCGAAGAAGATATCTTCCAAAAATTAGAATACATCGTATTAAACAAGGAACGTATTCCGGAATTATCAGCGCAAAGTATCGAATATGTAAGAAAACATCATAACTATGTAAAGGTGGCACAGCAATATGTTGATTTTTGGGAAGCACATTAAAAAACTGTACTCTCCTTTTTCTTACACAAACCGGTTCAGTGCGGCAATTACCGCATCGGCCTCTTCATCCGTCATCAGCGGAGACATCGGCAGACTGAGTTCTTCCCGATGTATTCGTTCAGTCACCGGCAATGACAGAGAGCTATATTCGGTAAAGGCTTCCTGTTTATGCGGAGGTATCGGATAGTGTATCTGTGCCTGTATTCCCTCCGCTGCAAGAAAGGCTTGCAATCTGTCACGACAAGAAGAAAAAACCGGAAAAATGTGAAATACATGTTGTTTCCAGTCATCGACAGACGGTAAAGTCAACAGAGGATTTTTAATTCCATCAAGATATCGGCAGGCAATATTTCGGCGTCGCTCATTATCGACATCCAGACGAGCCAATTTAAGCCGAAGCACAGCAGCCTGCAGCTCGTCAAGGCGACTGTTAATTCCCTTGCAAAGATGAACATACTTGGCAGAAGAACCATAATTGGCAATAGAACGTATCATCGCAGCAAGCTGTTGGTCATTCGTTGTCACTGCACCGCCATCTCCCAAAGCTCCAAGATTTTTTGCCGGATAGAAACTGAATCCGGCCGCATCTCCAAGATTACCGGTACGTTTTCCATGATAAACCGCCCCATGCGATTGTGCAGCATCCTCCACAACTTTCAGACGATAAGATGCCGCTATATTCAATATAGGTTGCATATCAGCACATCTTCCATATAAATGTACGGGAAGTATCGCTTTAGTCCGGGAATTAATCAAAGTTTCTATCGCTTCGGGCGCTATATTACAGGAATCAAAAGAAGGCTCGCAAAACACGGGTTTCAGCCCGGCACGAACCACTGACAAAATAGAAGCAATATATGTATTGGCAGGAACAATCACTTCATCTCCCGGCTGCATCTCTCCCAACTCGCGATAAGCCATAAAAATAAGGGTCAAGGCATCCAAACCATTTCCTACACCAATACAATATCGGGTTCCGCAATATCCGGCAAAAACCTCTTCAAAAGCACGGGTCTCTTCTCCTTGAAGATACCAACCGGAACGGGTTACACGAACCACCGTTTCCGATAGCTCCGGTTCAAAAGATTCACTAATACGCTGTAAATCAAAATACTTAATCATTTAGTACAGATTTTAAAGAAAGTTCATACGTATCATACATCACCGCACGTCCGCCAAATCCCTCTTTCTGAAAGATCAACCCTTCATTCAAGTAACGGCCTCCATCCTCCACAGAGACCCCGAAATCAAAATACTTCCTATCGGTATAAATTTGATGAATCAAATAATCAAATAAGATATCGAGTGCCCCCATTTCCCGGCCTTGTCCGGTAGAAGCAATATACTGAACATGAGCTACTTCTCCGGTAAGATACATTACACATCCTCCTACAGTCTCTTCACCGTCCAACACCCGGTAAAGTTTTATTTCTTCCGGGAAAAGACGACTCAAACAGACCATTTCTTTCAAAGAATGAACAGGCAATCTGTCGTGACGTTGTTGGAGATTTTGTTCCAAAACCGGCCAAAAAGCATCAAAATTTTCATCCTGGCAGACTTTCAGTCCATGATTACGAGCCTGTTTCAACTTACGGCGACGGAGAGTACTGAATGGGTATCCTTTTTCCGGTATTACCACAGAAGATATTTTCCGCTCTGTCAAACGGGCATTCAACCGAAAAAGGGCATACAAATCCTCTTCCGACGGATAATTATGATAAATAAATGGAATGGTACGATAAACGATCCTACCAACTCCGGCAGTCCCCTTTAAATAGCGGCATAAGAGGTAAAACGCCTCCAACACTACCGTTGCAGTGGCATGATAAGAAAGAATAAACCCGCCGTATGTCAGCCCGCCATGCGAATAATAAGTATCATCACTCTCATTACCGGGCAATAAAGCTATCAACCGCCCTCCTTTGTAAAACATCAGAGAATGATCAGCAAAACGATCTGCATGATAATCCATATAATCACGCATAAACAAAAACGTACCGTTTTTAGAGGTAGCAACAAAACTATCCCAAACAGTCTTTTGCTCCGCTGTATAACGAACTATATTCAACTGCAAGTCTTGGGTAGCGGGTATCATTTCTTTATATATTCCAGAAAATCGTCGTATGAATTAATATAATTGTCCAGGCAATAAGGATGAGAAGCTAAAACCAGCACAACAGCGTCCGATGAAAAATTACTCATTACTTTCCACATTCCCGGAGGAATCAACAAGCCTTCGGAAGGAGAAGACAAATGATAATATTTACGCCCCGTTTCATCCTCCGTCCAGATATCGAAACTACCACTTACAGCCACAAGATACTCGGATAATTCCGTATTAGCATGTTGTCCCCGTTCTTGTCCTTCAGGTACATTATGTATCCAGAATACACGTGCCACTTCAAAAGGTATATCCTGACCTACTTCAAGAAGAGTCAGACTTCCTCGTTTATCTGTAAATGTCTTTAAACGTTCCATAACTTTATAGAATAACGATATTTAGCTGATATTATTATACGAATGACCGTTTATAGTTGCCTATACACTCGGAAGATTAGGATCCGGATTAGTTTCAACATATTGAAACCACTTGCTTCATCCAGATGAAACACATTGTTCCAACCGGATGGAACACATTGTGCCAATAAGATGAAACCCATCGTTTCTTCCTATTGAAACGATGGGCTCCTTTACCTAAACGGGCACTTAGGTCCGTACACATATATTATTAGTATTAGTTATCTTCTTGACGAACTGCTTCCCCGTTCGGAAGAATTTGAAGAAGAACTTCTCCGGCTGCTACTGCCGGAAGAAGAACTTGAAGCAGAAGAACCGCGACTGGATTGTCCGTTGGATACCGAACTGCTACGAGTACTGCTACGCGTAGTACTACGGTTGGAGTTTGAGCTACTACTGCTTGGAGATGTAGTTGTCCGGCTTGTTGAAGAACTGCTACTGCGCCTGCTACTCCCAGAATTTGTGTTATTATTTACCGGTGTACTGCTGCCCGAACTGTTATTTTCCCTTCGGCTACTTGACGAATTCTCCCGGCTCGATGATGACGAAGAGGTATTACTCGGGCGGGTAGTAGTCGTACTCGGACGAGTTGTAGTACTCGGACGGGTACTCGCGCCCGTGCTCGGACGGGTTGTACCGGTACTCGGGCGAGTAGACACACTGGGACGAGTGGTTGTTGTACCCGGTCTCGAACTCGGTCTTGTGCTTGTATTCGGACGAATATTTACCGAGCCGAAATCGGAGCGGCGATTCGTATGATATACCCGATCATTTCTCACACTATAATCTCCTCTATAATAACTATGGTTATACCTTCCGCGATAATAGCTTACATTGTGAAAATGCGTCCGGTAGTGTCCTCCCGAATAGCTACGATAATGGTAGGGTTTCGGAAAATAGAAATAGTTACGATTGGTATAAGTAATGTAGACACGGAAATTCCATCCGCCACCACTTGCATAGATCGGACGATAGAAATAATCGGCTTGCAGAAAACGTCGATACTGCGCATCGCTCAATACCCAACGCAAGTCGTCGTTACGTACATCCAGATAATTATAATAATCATCCAACGCCCATTCGTATCCACGTATCACGTCATCCATCAGATAGCGGATGGAATAGATAAAATCGAAATTGATCTCGTAGACATCATTATACTGGGCAGTATTCAGGTTCAGTTCATACGCCATCTTATCTGTCAGGAAACGCGTCTCCTTACGAACTCTGCTATTGCTCATAGCGGCCATACTCACACTGCTCATGGCAGTTATCCCGATGGCAAATAATATTAAAATAATTCGTTTCATAATCAGTAAGTCTTTTTAGTTATTATTCTCATGATATACCTTTATAAACTGATTTACCTCCTCCTTATCCGAACTAAAGGTCAGTTTATCCAATGCCCGGAAGAAATTCGCCTTATCGGCAATCCTCGGATATATTTTCTTAAGGAACGGTTTCTTTTCACTGTCAAATGTATAAAATTCCAGTAACCGTATACATTGGTCGGTAGTAAAATACGAACTTATCAATGCATTGTCAAGTAAAGCGTTACGGTCGGATTCAAAAGGCTGCTTTTTCAATGAGCTCATGAACTGATTGAAAGAGCTGTCGCTCATCACCGGCTCCCTGGAATTGAAACCATCCGGCCGGTGTCCGGGTTTATCCGGCCTGCCCGGTCTGTGCTCCGGTCTGTCCGGACCATCGATGACGATCTCCTTCACCTCCCTACCCGAACAATAAACACGCTCATCAAACAATAAGTTCTCTCTTTCAAAGCGGTTTCCACGACGGGCGGCATATACCTCCACCCGATAACTGCCACCATGCAGGTTAGCGATAAAACAACTATATGTAGGCCGGCACACCTGCTTCCCATCAATAAATACCACCACCTGTTCTCTTGGGCTTTCAACAGAGAGGCCCTCCAAAGAGAAAGCACTTGCCGGAAACATTGCCAGCAGAAAACAAAAACCGAGTATCAATTTGCGTATCATATCTTTTCTATTTTATTATTTTCCGTTCTGGTATGGCAATCTTTGTCTCTCTCCAAATAAGATTTCATCTCCGTCACTTTACTATCCACAAAGCGTACCCGGACAACCGACCATCCGGAGAGTACCATTACACGGAATTCCCACTCTTCGCCTTTATCATCAAAACTCCTGTAAGCAGGCGCTCCGAGTACCTCCTTAACCTGTTCCAGTGTCATCCCCCTATGGATACCGGCCAATTGTTCATTCGTAAACCCGACACCGGCAGTGACACAGCCGACAAGCATCATCATCAACAACAGAATGCCAAAAGTATGTATCTTTTTCATAACCTATATCTTAAAAGTGAAACTTTTTTAGGAAAACATCCCATTTTTAATGTATACAAGGTGCCGGCAGCAGAGGATGTTCTTGGAAATCCCGCGTCGTAAATGTATCCATACCCGAAACCCTTCCATCCTCAAACGTTATCACCACCACTTTATACTCTCCCGAAATAAGAGACAGGCTTCGATATTCCCACTCTTCCATTCCTCTGTCAAAACGGCGGTATTCCGGTGTCCCGAAAATCTTTGAGATCTCCTGTCTGCTCATACCCTCCTGCACTTTCATCAACCGGTTTACAGAAACACAACTTGTGCTCAACACCAGAAACAATAACATCCATAAAACATGTATCTTTTTCATATCCTATATACATTTAAGTAATTCAACTTCCGTGTTTTCTTATACCACAAAAATAGGGTGAGGAAACTCCCCACCCTAATGATTATCTATATTCGTATATAGGGATTTCCCTATTGCAGTTAGGAGGATGCCAACCAGATACCGTCTTCCTGTAGCACAACCAAATGTTTTTTATACAAATCGCCCACCGCTTTCTTGAATGTCTTTTTACTTACACCGAAAGCAGCGTATATATCATCTGCAGGACTTTTATCATTCAGAGGTGTATACCCGTCGTGCTCACGGATATATTCCAGCAGAGTCTTCGAGAAATCGTCCACCTTTTCAAATCCCAGTTTCTGAAGCACCAAGTCTATCTTGCCATCCTCACGTATTTGCTTTACATATGCTTTCAGCACCATACCGGTATGCAAAGGCTGAAAGATCTCACTATCATAAAGCAATCCGCCGAACTTGTTTTCTATAATAGCCTTAAAGCCTAAATCCGTCTTCTGCCAAATCAGAATATTCACCTCTTCACCCGGCTGATACTCTGCCTTTTCTTTCGAAAGATAACGATCCACCTTGGCGGAAGCCACAATACGGTAACTTTCATCATCCAGATGGGCATGAACGATATATTTCTTACCAACCTGCATTTTCATCTTCTGCTCGCTAAAGGGCACAAACAAATCCTTCATCAACCCCCAGTTGAGAAAGGCTCCAAACTGATTGACCCATGCCACCTCCAAACAAGCAAATTCACCGACCTGTACGAGAGGGGTCAATGTGGTGGCAATCAATCTCTCTTCATTATCAAGATAAAGAAACACATTCAATATATCTCCTATCTGGCAACCTTCGGGTACATAACGGGCAGGTAACAGGATTTCCCCTTCGTCACCCCCATCCAGATACATTCCAAAATCAACCTCTTTCACAACCTCAAGACGGTTGAACTTTCCTAATTCAATGGACATAATTATTCAGCAGTAATTTGTTAGTAGTAATTTGTTAGTAGTAAGTAGTCAGTAGTTAAGTAGTAAGTAGATGGTAGTCAGAAACAGGTTATCAGTAGTTAGAAACAATGCAACATATCGGCGTTGTTATACTGAAAAGGTCTCCAACCACCAGCTACTTACAACTTCACGATTTAGCTACTTACTACTTAACTACTATCTACTTACTACTACTTACTAACTATCTACTTACTACTAAAACAAACTTCTAAATCACTGCAAAGATAGTTTATTTCAATCATATCTCCCCTCTCGATATAACTTTTCATTATCAGCCAAAACTTTTTTCAATGAACAATCTGGCTGATAAGTCGTTATCTTTGTATCGTCAATAGAGAAACAGTATATTCATTTACAAAAAACAGATAAGATTATGGAATTCTTAACCAACGAGAAATTAACGATTGTAGGAGCCGCCGGAATGATTGGCTCAAATATGGCACAAACCGCCATGATGATGAAATTAACTCCCAACATCTGCTTGTATGACCCATACGCTCCGGCACTGGAAGGTGTAGCCGAAGAGTTATACCACTGCGGATTCGAAGGGGTCAATCTCACCTATACCTCCGATATCAAGGAGGCGCTGACCGGTGCAGCTTATATCGTATCGTCCGGTGGTGCAGCCCGTAAAGCCGGTATGACGCGTGAAGATCTGCTGAAAGGCAATGCCGAGATTGCCGCCCAGTTCGGTAAAGACATCCGCCAATACTGCCCGGACGTGAAACACGTAGTGGTAGTATTCAACCCGGCCGACATTACCGGCCTGATCACCTTGCTTTATTCAGGATTGAAGCCTTCACAAGTCTCTACACTTGCAGCATTGGACAGTACCCGTCTGCAAAATGAGTTAGCGAAGTTCTTCAAAATACCTGCTTCCAAAATACAAAACTGTCGCACATACGGCGGACACGGAGAGCAAATGGCCGTATTTGCTTCAACAACTACAGTCGATGGCGATACGTTGATCAACTGGATCGGTACTACCCGCCTGCCGCAAACCGAATGGGATGCTATCAAGCAACGTGTTATTCAAGGCGGAAAACACATTATCGACCTGCGCGGACGTTCCTCTTTCCAAAGTCCGGCCTATCTTTCTATCGAAATGATCGCTGCTGCTATGGGCGGTGCACCTTTCCGGTGGCCTGCCGGAACCTATGTTTCCGATGGAAAATTCAACCACATCATGATGGCGATGGAAACCTCCATCACTAAAAACGGCATCAGCTACAAGCAGGTGGAAGGCACCCCTATCGAAGAAGAAGAACTGGAAAACAGTTACAAACACCTCTGCAAATTACGTGATGAGGTTATCGAGATGGGTATCATTCCTGCTATCGAAGACTGGCACACCTTAAACCCGAATATCAAATAATCAGCGCTCCGAAGCTGAATGTGTTCCTCACAGGAAAAAGCAAAAAGCTATTTTTGCACATATTACCGCACCCGTCACGGAAAGAACGATTCCTGTCGGGTGCGTTCATGATACTCCTGTGTTTTTGCCGACAGTAAGGGAAACCATGTCGGATTGTACGCCGATAAATAAGTTTTTCGTATCTTTGCCACATCATCTGATCTATAAATACCCGATTGTTCAACACATGAAATGGCAAATTTGCAGATAGCTACGCTCAGAATGAAATAATAGAGAGTTTATTTATTCATTCTGTGGGGATGACTGAAAAGGTCATTCTCCTAACGTTATTTGCAATTAAACCATGAATTTTACTTATAAACAAATCTGGCTCATCAACTTTCCGGTGATGATGAGCCTGTTGATGGAACAACTCATCAACCTCACCGATACCGTTTTCTTAGGACATGTAGGCGAAATAGAATTAGGCGCTTCGGCCTTGGCAGGAATGTATTACATCGCTATTTATATGCTTGGCTTCGGCTTCAGCTTAGGATTACAGGTAGTCGTTGCCCGGAGAAACGGAGAAGGAAACTTAGCCCAAACGGGAGAAATTTTCTGGCAAGGACTGCTTTTTCTTGTTTCATTGTCGATATTGACTTTCACTTTATCTAAAGTAGCCTCCCCACTCATTTTGCGGAAAGTAATATCATCCGGAGAGATCTATCAGGCAGTGATGAAATATATCGACTGGCGGGATTACAGTTTCTTGTTTGTATTTCCGATACTGGCATACAGGGCGTTCTTCGTCGGAATAACCCAAACCAAGGTACTGACGGCAAACTCCATCCTGTTAGTGACCACCAACGCGGCTTTAAACTACCTGCTCATTTTCGGAGTATGCGGTTTCCCGCGCTTGGGCATAGCAGGAGCGGCCATTGCCTCCTCTTTGGCTGAAATAGCAGCCCTGATACACATCGTAATTTACACCCACTTAAAGATAGATAAAAAGAAATACGGCTGGCGGCCGACAGTCAATCTTCCACTGCTCGGTCAATTATTCCGGATTTCCAGTTGGACAATGATACGTTCTTTTTTCTGTATCGCCCCCTGGTTCCTGTTTTTCATTGCCATAGAGCATTTGGGAGAGAGACAACTGGCAGCAGGTAATGTAGTGAGAAGCGTATCCGTGATGCTGTTTGTAATCGTCAACTCGTTTGCAACGACCGGTATATCTCTGGTTAGTAATTTAATCGGGGCCCAACAGGTAAACAATGTGTTACCCATATGTTGGAAAACCGTCAAGCTGAGTTACGCGGTAGGTACTCCTTTCGTATTGGCGGCAGCACTCCTTTCCAAACCCATCTTAGGGATCTATACCAACAGCAGCGAAGTAATCGAAACAGCCTATGCTCCTTTTTTACTGATGCTATCCACTTTTTTTCTGGCTGCTCCTGCCTATACCTATTGCAATGCAATTATCGGGACAGGAAAAACCAAAACGGCATTCGTATTTCAAATAATCACAATCATCGTCTATCTGGTGTATTTGTACGGGCTATCCATCCGCGAACAGTTACCATTAATCATGTACTGGACGGCAGAGCAGCTTTATGCTTTATTGCTTCTGGGTTTATCTCTTTATTATCTGAAAAGAGGGAATTGGAAAGAGTAAAGAGAAAAGTCCATGGGGATCTGTCCTAAAACTCCCCTTTCAACGAAATCACCCACGTCACCAAAGGTGAATCGCCCCAAAAGTTGGATGGGTTTAAATAGTACCCGATTATAGGAAGAGTCCGGTATTGCGCCGGGCTCTCTCATTTTGGTATGGCCTTATCTTTACTCTCCGCCACTTCTACCAGATAAACCCCGACACAAATAAAAAGAATAGCAAAGGTCTGCGTCCAACTGAACCGGTCTTGCCCCAAAATCAAGGAAACTATGGTAGCCACGATCAATATCAGATAACCATAAATGGCAACCACTGTCGTCTTCAAATATTTCAACCCGACCGGCAACAGCATATAACTGAGGGTCGTAGGGAAAATAAGTACAAACATCAATACCGCAAAAGGAAGCCAATGGAAAGGCATTGAAAGCACCGGAGCATCAAATCCGGTAATCAATGAAACAATTATACCGGAAAAGGCCGCACCACTAAAAGTATATTTCAGCATCGTGACAGGCCCTACCGCCGAAAGAATACGCTGGCTTGCCACCAAATAAACGGCATAGACCACCGAACTGAAAAGGCACAACATATTTCCCGTAAAAGCATCTGAGGCCAGATCATCACTCTGCTGAGTCAAAATACAGACAAGGGCACCCACCAAAGCAATAGATATACCGATAATTTTCGGAGCAGTAGCCTTCTCATGGAAGAAAAAGATCATGATAAGAAACACCCAGATCGGTTGTAAACTCGTAAAAATAGAACTCGATACAGGAGTAGTCTTACTAAGACCTACCAGATAAAGAAACATAAAGCCATAAAGCCCCACTACTCCCAAAAGAAACAACAGCCACTTATCCTTCCGACTTGTTTTTTCTTCCGGTGCGGAGAACCACCCGATTACCCAAAAAGCAACTGCTGCAAAAGTACAACGAATCGTAGCTCCCGTCAATGGACTCATCCAAAGAGGAAGCAGAAATTTAAGGGCATTCATATTCAACCCGCTGAATACTTTCGATATAGCCATGCTAAGATTAGCTTCCAATTTTTTATTCTTCATACTTATTAATTTTAATAAATTGCTAATTTAATAATGTGCCAATTTGCCAATATGCCAATGTGCCAATTGGCTGCGCTATCATGCCGCATGGTAATTGGCACATTGGCACATTGGCATATTGGCACATTGGCAAATTATTCATTATTCCTTAAACAAGAAAGTGTTCCGTTTGCAATAAGCCCATATCAAAGCTACCAATGTGATACAAAGATTGAACACAAAAGCGAACTGTTGAGACTTGATGTGGAATACCGTCGATTGGAAGAAATCGATAATAAACGGACAGAGTAAAATGGCTAAATAATTCATCATCATCACAAAAGCCAACGCCAGCGTCGCTTTCTTCGGAACAGCCGTATGGGTGGTCTTATCGTATATGACAGGTTGTATCACCCCATACCCCAATCCCACAAGAATACATCCCGGAGCTATCACCCACTCTTTCGGAGATATCCAGATCAGTGCCAGCCCGACAGCAATACACAGCAAACTATAAAACTTTGTTTTCTCACGAAAAAGCCCCACAATACGGTTCAAGAAAAGACCGGGAGCCATAATAGCGAGAAAAAAGAGCGAAATCATAACACCGGAATCACCACTCGAAAAGTGATATTCTTCCATTAAAAAAGGAAGATTGAAAGTTACGATAAGCGCCAGATAAGTAGACAACCCGTAGAACATCATAACCTGCAAAAGATGTTTGATATTCACTCCGTATTTGGACTTCCCGACTTCCGGATCGATCGGTGGCACACCAGTCTCCTCCTTTTCGTCATTCGCAATCGAAGCACTCCCTTCCTCACTGATCATGCTGCGCCGGAGATAAACCGACAGTACCAGCGATACCAAAGGAAACAAATAAACCACAAACGGTAAATGCCAGTTTACCTCAGCCAGATACCCGGTAACGGCAGTAGCTACCACCAATGTTATGTTCGTAATGGCAGAACTGAACCCGAACTGTTTCACCCGGTACGGACCGACAAAGTATTTGGAAATAAGTCCGGTAGAGAGTGGTATAATCATCCCCGAACCAACACCGAGCATGGCACTGATAGCGATAAGTTGCCACATCTTACCGGCAAACAAATAAAGAATACCGCTTAAAGCAAAAATAGCGAGCCCCACCTGTAACAGGCGGATAAAGTTCACTTTCTCCGTCAATTTTCCCGCCAGAATGATAAACGGGATAATCAAAAGAGAGGGTAAGGATGAAAGCATCTGCACATCCAGTTCGGTAGAATGAGGAAAGATGACAGATAGTTTCCCGAGGATAGGCGTAACGGCTAAACCGGGCAAAGCATTAAGAGCCGAAATGGACCAAATGCCGATAAGCGTTATAAGAGGAATCGTTCCCCTTCCTGTTTGTATTCTCATATTCGCTTCTATATTTGAGGTTTGGATTTGAAAAGAACAACGTGATGCCCGGAATGTTCAACTCCGCACGGGAAGTACAATAAACGCAAAATAATGCAAAACGGCTAAACTTTAAAAAACCGGTGCTGTTGTTGTGGGAAATTCGACGGGGAAAATCCCCATCGCCTAAACCTAACTAAAAACAATAGTAAAATGGAAGATTTAAATTTTAGAAACGGTGATGCCAAGACTGATGTATTTGGTTCAAACAGAATGTTGCAACCCTCTCCGGTAGAAAAAATACCTGACGGGCCGACCACTCCGGAAATCGCCTACCAAATGGTAAAAGATGAAACATTCGCACAGACTCAGCCCCGACTGAACCTGGCTACTTTCGTCACCACTTACATGGACGAATATGCCACCAAACTGATGAATGAAGCCATCAATATCAACTACATCGATGAAACAGAATATCCCCGTATCGCTGTAATGAACGGTAAATGCATCAACATCATGGCCAACCTGTGGAATACTCCGGAAAAAGACGACTGGAAAACCGGTGCATTAGCTATCGGTTCTTCAGAAGCTTGTATGTTGGGTGGTGTCGCTGCATGGTTACGCTGGCGCAAAAAACGTCAGGCTCAGGGTAAACCCGTAGACAAACCGAATTTTGTTATTTCTACCGGCTTCCAGGTAGTATGGGAAAAATTTGCCCAACTGTGGCAGATCGAAATGCGCGAAGTGCCTTTGACACTGGAAAAGACAACCCTTGATCCGGAAGAAGCATTGAAGATGTGTGATGAAAACACCATCTGTATTGTTCCTATCCAGGGCGTTACATGGACAGGATTGAATGACGACGTAGAAGCACTCGACAAAGCGCTCGATGCTTACAATGCCAAAACCGGCTACGACATTCCTATCCACGTAGATGCTGCAAGTGGCGGTTTTATCCTTCCGTTCCTGTATCCGGAAATCAAATGGGACTTCCGTTTGAAATGGGTACTCTCCATCAGTACCTCCGGTCATAAGTTCGGCTTGGTTTATCCGGGTCTCGGTTGGGTTTGCTGGAAAGGCAAAGAATATCTTCCCGAAGAAATGTCATTCAGCGTCAATTACTTAGGTGCCAACATCACACAGGTAGGCCTGAACTTCTCTCGTCCGGCTGCCCAGATTTTGGGACAATACTATCAATTTATCCGTTTGGGATTCCAGGGATATAAAGAAGTACAGTACAACTCATTGATGATCGCCAAGTATCTCCACGGTGAGATTGCCAAGATGACTCCGTTCGTCAACTACTCAGAAGACGTAGTGAACCCATTGTTTATCTGGTACATGAAACCGGAATATGCCAAGGATGCCAAATGGACTTTGTATGATTTGCAAGACAAACTGGCTCAGAGCGGATGGATGGTTCCGGCTTATACCTTGCCGTCCAAATTAGAAGATTATGTAGTGATGCGTATCGTTGTCCGTCAAGGATTCAGCCGTGATATGGCAGATATGCTGTTAGGTGACATCAAGAACGCCATTACCGAATTGGAAAAACTGGAATATCCTACTACCACACGTATCGCCCAAGATAAGAATCTGCCGGTAGCCACAAAGGTATTCAACCATACAGGTAAGCCACAAGCGACTAAAAAATAAAATTATTTACAATTAGACAATTGACGATTTACGATTGGAGTATCTCTAAAGTGAAGTGATTTACGATTGGAGTATCTCTGTAGAATCATTTCAAGGAGTGCTTTCAACCGTAAATCGTCAATCGTCCAATCGTAAATCCAAAAATGTTTTATCTTATGAAAAAGATTTCTATATCTCAAATAAAAGAGGTGGCACAACAGGCTTATGAGCAGGTGAAGGGCAACACGGACGGAAAGAATGCCGACTACATCCCCTACCTTGCCAATATCGACAAGAACCTGTTCGGTATTAGTATCTGCCTGCTGAATGGCCAGAAAATCACAATAGGTGATTACAATTACCGTTTCGGCATAGAATCGGTATCCAAAGTCCATACGGCCATTCTGGTTCTCCGTCAATACGGTGCTCAGAAGATATTGGATATGATCGGTGCCGATGCCACCGGATTACCCTTCAACTCTATCATCGCTATCCTTCTGGAAAACGATCATCCCTCTACACCGTTGGTCAATGCGGGAGCGATTTCCGCTTGCTCTATGGTGCAACCGGTCGGTGAAGCTACCCAAAAATGGAATGCAATCGTAGAGAATATTACGGATCTTTGCGGCGATGCTCCGCAATTGATTGACGAACTGTACAAATCCGAATCTGCCACCAACTTCAACAACCGGTCGATAGCCTGGTTATTGAAGAACTACAATCGAATTTACGATGATCCGGATATGTCGCTCGATCTGTACACGCGTCAGTGTTCACTGGGCGTTACAGCAGAAATGTTGTCCGTAGCTGCCGGTACGATAGCAAATCACGGGGTAAATCCTGTGACAAACAAACAGGTTTTCGAAACCGAACTGACTCCGAAGATTACGTCGATGATTGCCTCCGTGGGCTTCTATGAACATACGGGCGACTGGATGTATACCTCCGGTATTCCGGCTAAAACCGGTGTAGGCGGCGGTGTAATGGGTGTATTGCCGGGCGTAATGGGAATTTCCGCTTTTGCACCTCCACTGGATGGTTCGGGCAACTCCGTAAAGGCTCAATTGGCAATCAAATTTATTATGAATAAGCTGGGGTTGAATATATTCAACGGCGAGCAAGTTACTGTAGTTGAATAAAAGTTCTGTCCTTTTTTTGTAGAGGTTACTGCCCGATAAGGGCAGTAGCCTCTTTTTAGTATCATTCTTCCTATACAGAGCTATCCCCTATATGCTTCCCACTTACAAATTGTCAAAATGGTATTCCTATCCCTGCAGAATCCATTCATCAGGAACAATATAAGCAGACCTTTCAAAAACGACCGCCATTTCCATCTTCACTCATTCAGATTGCACGAAATACAATCAATAATACAACAGATAGCTCCCCATCATCTACAACAGCTATACTATTTATTACAAATTCAGGTTTATACCCTACTTTTTCACATTCGGTTACAAGCAAGACTCCGTAACCAACCAGCGTAAAAAAGCGTTCTTTATGAAGGAATTTACTTTTCCCGTAGAGCTTCTTATGGTTTCCCGTAGAGTTTCGGACCGTTCCTCGTAGAGGAACCGAGCCTAACATACCGGGATAATCGAGTTAACACACCGGGACAAATCGCATATTTATCCGGATAAGGTCAAAAATATACAAGAAAGAACAACTATTATTCATTTTGTTATGCAGTTTATTCTCCAGTTACAATTATACCCGCAAAGTACCCGTCACAAAACGCCGTAATACACCAGCAAAAAGACAGATTAGTCACGCATTTAATATCTTTTCCTCAAATCCGCTTTTCATCCCCGGATACATCGGCGCATCGACACATCAACGAATTGGCACATTGGCATATTAGCTTATTGGCATATGATTATTTATCAGCTACCGGCTGTTGTTGCTGTTGCTGCTGTTGTTTTTCACTCGCCAACTGTTCGTAATACTCATCCTTCTCTTTATTCTTCTTCTGAATCAAGCTGGTGACATAAACTGTGAATATCGGAAACATCATCATTCCCAATGCAGCCAACAGTACAGACAAAACCCGTCCGGTAGCAGTCACCGCAATAATATTGGAACCGACCGTCGTCACATCCATAAACGCCCACCAAAGAGCATCCCCATAACCCACTACCAACGGATTCACTTTATGCTCCATCACGAAGAATGCCAGACTGGCAAAATAAACCGTAGCCAATAGCATCGTCAGATAAGAAATAAACAGGCTGGATGCTTTGTTATACGTCAGCCATCCCACTACGATTGCCATTGCATATCCTCCCCGCACCAAGGGAATGAACCGGAGCATGTAGGTAATCTCCGGCGAAAATGTCCAACCCATATAAGCTATAATATTCTGATACGGGATAGCTACCAATAGAAAAAGAAAATGTGTGCCGAAATAACGCAGTTTGTCCTTCGACAAAAAAAGTTCGAGAATAAAGTCGAACAGGAACAGGATACAAATCCATAACTGTACCTTCATGTACAGAGACTGTGTGTAAAACGGGATACCTTTGAATGTATCCACAGAAATGCTGATAACCAAGAAGAGGGACAGTAACAGTATGATGACATGCAAAATGCCATATATCCCCCTCTTTTGCAGCGCAAAATCAGTAAGGGCAGTTTTCATAAACTTACTTATTTAGTAATTATACATCTTATTCTTGCAATGCAGAAGAAACAACTATATGCCCGCTTTGTTTAGAGCTTACCTTATGTTAATTAACCAAGTTTGACGCTATCCTCCAAAAACATCTCTTGCCTAATGTTGTTATAAAGCAGACTTAAAAATATTTTTCACTTAAAACCTTAACTTATGGCAAATATTAAACAAGTAGCAAAATTAGGGGTATTCACCCTGGCTATCATGAATGTAACGGCAGTAGTATCCCTACGCGGACTTCCTGCCGAGGCCGTGTACGGTATGAGTTCGGCCTTCTACTATCTTTTCGCAGCCATTGTCTTTTTGATACCGACTTCGCTCGTTGCAGCGGAACTGGCTGCCATGTTTCAAGACAAGCAAGGCGGTGTATTCCGCTGGGTAGGTGAAGCCTACGGCAAAAAGTTCGGTTTCCTGGCTATCTGGGTGCAATGGATCGAAAGTACCATCTGGTATCCTACCGTTCTGACATTCGGTGCCGTTTCCATCGCCTTCATCGGAATGAATGACGCTCACGACATGTCACTGGCAAGTAATAAATACTATACGCTGGCTGTCGTACTGATCATCTACTGGCTTGCCACTTTCATCTCTCTTAAAGGTATGGGATGGGTAGGTAAAGTTGCAAAAATCGGCGGTATGGTCGGTACCATCATCCCGGCAGCCCTGCTAATTATTCTCGGCATCGTCTATCTGGCTACCGGTGGACACTCCAACCTGGACTTCCACAGCAGTTTCTTCCCCGACTTCACGAAATTCGACAATGTAGTTCTTGCAGCAAGTATCTTCCTTTTTTATGCCGGTATGGAAATGGGCGGTATCCACGTAAAAGATGTGGAAAACCCTACTAAGAACTATCCGAAAGCCGTATTTATCGGTGCTTTGATTACAGTAGTCATCTTCGTATTGGGAACTTTCGCATTAGGTATCATCATCCCCGCCAATGACATCAGTCTGACACAAAGTTTGCTGGTCGGTTTTGATAACTATTTCAAATACATCCACGCTTCCTGGTTGTCACCGATCATCGCCATCGCATTGGCATTCGGTGTGTTGGCCGGTGTATTGACATGGGTTGCCGGTCCGTCAAAAGGTATCTTTGCCGTAGGTAAGGCCGGTTATATGCCTCCGTTCTTCCAGAAGACCAACAAGGTAGGCGTACAGAAAAACATTCTTTTCGTACAAGGTATTGCCGTAACCGTATTGAGTCTTCTTTTCGTCGTCATGCCTTCCGTACAGAGCTTTTACCAGATTCTGTCACAGTTGACAGTAATCCTTTATCTGGTCATGTACCTGCTCATGTTCTCCGGCGCCATCTATCTGCGTTATAACATGAAGAAGACAGATCGTCCGTTCCGTATCGGTAAGAAAGGCAACGGCCTGATGTGGCTTATCGGCGGTCTCGGTTTCTGCGGTTCATTACTCGCATTCATATTGAGCTTTATTCCGCCCAGCCAGATTTCCACAGGTAGCAACACCGTATGGTTCACCGTTCTTATTGTCGGCGCAATTGTCGTAGTGATAGCTCCGTTTATCATCTACGCTTCCAAAAAGCCGTCATGGGTAGATCCGAACAGCAACTTCGAACCTTTCCATTGGGAAGAACAAGCTCAAGTTCAATCACAAGCAGCCACAGCAACGGTAGCCGCCGCTACTGCAACTGCTACCACGGCTAAAGCAGCTCCGGCAACCAGTGCAGCAACCGATGCACCGGCAGCATCGTCCACCTCTACAAACAACGTTGGAAACAATGCTGCAAGCAAGGATAATACTCCCAAAACATAAACTTACTATTTGGCATGAAGAAAAAGGAGGTATACCTGAGTTAGTTTAGGTATACCTCCTTTTCTTATTGGATATGAAAAATACCGATAGCTCTTAAAAAGATTATATAACCAAAATATTACATTTTTTCCCTCCAGATATTGCAGTATTAAAAAATATACCTATCTTTGCACCCGCAAACAAGAAAGGTGCCATAGCTCAGTTGGTAGAGCAAAGGACTGAAAATCC